>Ga0209594_1000279_pt1 | contig 35818 bp, 32 predicted proteins | sample AshMeaCrysSpring_FD_184126 | JGI IMG/M metagenome (GOLD analysis project Ga0209594, IMG submission 184126) | Groundwater microbial communities from Big Spring, Nevada to study Microbial Dark Matter (Phase II) - Ash Meadows Crystal Spring... | ecosystem: Environmental > Aquatic > Deep subsurface... | reverse complement strand
TGCTGCCGTGCTGCACGACCTCGGGGATGCCGCCGACGTCGCTGGCCACGACGGCCGTCTCGCAGGCCATCGCCTCCAGGTTCACGATGCCCTGCGGCTCGTAGATCGACGGGCAGACGAACACACGGGCGTGGGTGAGCACCTGGCGCACGTCGGCCCTCGGCAGCATCTCCTGCACCCACACGACACCGGTGCGCTCGGCGGTCAACGTCCGCACCGCGGCCTGCGTCTCGGCCGCCAGCTCGGGGGTGTCCGGCGAGCCGGCCAGCAGCACCACCTGGGCCTCGGGCACGAGCGCCCGCGCCGCGCGCAGCAGGTGCACGACGCCCTTCTGCCGGGTGATCCGGCCCACGAACACCACCGAGGGGCGGTGCGGGTCGACCCCCAGCCGGGCGAGCACGTCGGTGTCGGTGTCGGGCCGGTAGAACTGCGTGTCGATGCCGTTGTGCACCACCTTGACCCGGGCGGGGTCCACGGACGGGTAGCAGGCGAGGATGTCCTCGCGCATACCACGGCTGACCGCGATCACCGCATCGGCCGCCTCGTAGGCCGTGCGCTCGGCCCAGGACGACAGCCGGTAGCCCCCCTGCAGCTGCTCGGCCTTCCACGGCCGCAGCGGCTCCAGCGAGTGCGCGGTGATGACGTGCGGCCGCCCGTGCAGCAGCCCGGCGACGTGCCCGGCGAGGTTGAGGTACCAGGTGTGCGAGTGCACGACGTCCGGCGGCGTCCCGTCCCGGGCTGCCAGCTCGGCGAGCACCATGTCGGCCGAGAGCTGGGCGAGCGCTGTGTTCGCGCCGGGCATCCGCGGGTCGACGTCGGCGACACAGGTGGCTCCCTCCCGGTCCTCACCGGCGCAGAGCACGTCGACCTCCACATCGGGCCGGGCCCGCAGCGCCGGCACCAGGTGGTCGACGTGCACGCCTGCGCCGCCGTAGATGAAGGGCGGGAACTCCTTGGTCAGCAGTGCCACGCGCATGGCCGCCAGACTAGGGTGCCAGACATGGTCCGTGGGGGCGCTCGGGTACTGGGCATCGTGCTGGCCGGCGGTGAGGGAAAGCGCCTGATGCCGCTCACCGCCGACCGGGCCAAGCCGGCCGTCCCCTTCGGCGGCAGCTACCGGCTGATCGACTTCGTCCTGTCCAACCTCGTCAACGGCGGCATCCACCGCATCGCCGTCCTCACCCAGTACAAGTCGCACTCGCTCGACCGGCACATCTCGCTGACGTGGCGGATGAGCAACATCCTCGGCCAGTACGTCACGCCGGTGCCGGCTCAGCAGCGCCTCGGCCCCCGCTGGTACCAGGGCAGCGCAGACGCCATCTACCAGTCGCTCAACCTCGTCTACGACGACGAGCCCGACTACGTCGTCGTCTTCGGCGCCGACAACGTCTACCGGATGGACCCGTCGCAGATGGTGCGCGAGCACATCGACTCCGGCGCGGGCATGACGGTGGCCGGCATCCGGGTGCCGCGGGAGCAGGCGTCGGGCTTCGGCATCATCGAGACGACCGACGGCACCCACATCGACCAGTTCCTGGAGAAGCCGGCCGACCCGCCCGCCGTCCCCGACGACCCCGACGTGTCCTACGCCTCGATGGGCAACTACGTCTTCAGCACCGACGTGCTGCTCGAGAGCCTCAAGATCGACGCCGGGGACGAGGGCTCGGTGCACGACATGGGCGGCAGCATCGTGCCCATGCTGGTCGAGCGCGGCGAGGCGGCCGTCTACGACTTCAGCCGCAACAAGGTGCCCGGCAGCACCGCGCGCGACCACGCGTACTGGCGCGACGTGGGGACGCTGAAGATGTACCACGAGGCCCACATGGACCTGGTGTCGATCGACCCCATGTTCAACCTCTACAACCGCGACTGGCCCATCCTGACCAGCCACCCGCAGCAGCCCGGCGCCAAGTTCGTCCAGGGCGGCACCGCTCGCGAGTCGATCGTCGGCCTGGGCTGCATCATCGCCGGGTCGTTCGTCGACCACAGCGTGCTCTCGCCCGGGGTGCGGGTGCACGAGGGCGCGACCGTGTCCAACTCGGTGATCATGCACAACACCCGGATCGGGCCCGGAGCCGTCATCCGCAACGCCATCATCGACAAGGCGGTGCAGGTCCCCGCCGGGGCCACGGTGGGTGTCGACCTCCAGCACGACCGGGACCGGGGCTTCACCGTCAGCGACGAGGGGATCGTCGTGCTGGGCAAGGACCAGAAGGTCGACCTCTGAGGCGGGGCCGCGGCCTCAGCGCTTGACGGCCAGCAGCAGCCCGTCGCCCACCGGAAGCAGCGCCGGCACCAGCCGCTCGTCCTCGCGCACGGCTCGCCCCAGCTCGCGGATGGCCACCGTCTCGGGGTCGCGCTGGGCCGGGTCGGCCACCCGGTCGTGCCACAGCGCGTTGTCGAAGGCCACCACGCCGCCGGGGCGCAGCAGCCGCACCGCGTGCTCCAGGTACTCGGCGTACTCGCGCTTGTCGCCGTCGCAGAGCACGAGGTCGTAGTCGCCGTCCACGAGCCGTGGCAGCACCTCCAGCGCACGGCCGGGGATGAGGCGCAGCCGGGTGTGCGGGACGCCCTGCTCGGTGAAGGCCTCCTTGGCCAGCCGCTGGTGCTCGCCCTCGGTGTCGATCGTGGTCAGCACCCCGTCGGGGGCCATTCCGCGCAGCAGCCACAGCCCTGCCACGCCGGTACCGGTGCCGATCTCGACCACCTTGCGGGCGTGCAGGGCTGCGGCGACGAACCGCAGCACCATCCCGGCACCGGTGCCGACGGGCACCACGCCGACCTCGTCGGCGCGGCCCCGGGCGCGGGTGAGGATGTCGTCCTCGGGCAGGTAGCCCTCGGCGTATGCCCAGGTGGCGGGCTTGGGGACCGGCGTGGTCGTGGCGATGGCGAAACCCCCTGCGGTCGGGCCCGGTGTCGCTGGTGCGGGCTGTCGGCGTGTGCGGACGGCCTGGCGGCCGGCGCAGCGCCAGCCTAGCGACAGCGGGCGGTCGACCGGGTCTGCGTGAGTGCTTGGTAAGCCCATGTCAGGGGAGTGTCAGGGGCCGCTCCCGCGGATGGCCGCCCACCGGCGGAGCCGTCATAGTGGTGGTGTCGCCGCCGATGGCGACGCACGTGCCAGTGGCCGCCGGAGGAGGTGCAGCAGGATGGGTCTGGTCGGTGCTCTGCCGGCTCCCTGGGAGCCACCCTCCTGGGAGCAGGTCGTCACCGAGCACCGGTCCCGGGTGTACCGGCTCGCCTACCGCCTCACCGGCAACCAGCACGACGCCGAGGACCTGACCCAGGACGTGTTCGTGCGGGTGTTCCGTTCGCTGTCCAGCTTCCGGCCCGGGTCGTTCGAGGGCTGGCTGCACCGCATCACCACCAACCTGTTCCTCGACCAGGTCCGTCGCCGGACCCGTCAACGCACCGAGCCGCTGGACGCCGACGCGCCGGAGTGGGCCCGAGCGACCGGGCCCGACCCCGCGGCGCTGCTCGCCGACGCCGATCTGTCTGCCGACGTGCGTGCGGCTCTGCGAGCGCTTCCCGAGCAGTTCAGGGTCGCCGTCGTGCTCTGCGACGTCGACGGCCTGACCTACGAGGAGATCGCTGCCGACCAGGGCATCAAGCTCGGCACCGTGCGCAGCCGCATCCACCGCGGCCGGGCGATGCTGCGGGCCGGGCTGGCCCATCGGGCGCCACGCTCGCCCACCCCACCGCCCCCGCTCGACTCCCACCCCGCGTCCGCCTGACCCACGGAAGGAACCCGCAGCACCCATGAGCGAGCAGACCCCGCACCAGGGTTCGACGCCGGCCCCCTCCAGCTGGTGGACCCGCCCGACGCCGTCGGCCGCCGCGGCGGCCACGGCCACCATCGGTCAGGCCGCGGCCTCGGCCGGCACGCCGACCCGGCCGGTGCCCTCCTACGCCGGAGCCGACCCGTGGCAGACGCCCGGTGGGGCGGCGGCGGCTCCGGGGGGTCCACCGCCGGCAGGACCGGACGCGCCACCCACCCCGGCGGGGCGGCGGCGCGGACCGGGCTGGTCCGCCCTGGTCGCCGCGACCGCGGTGGCGGGCCTGGTGGGCGGCGCCGTCGGTGGCGCGCTGGCCGGATCCGGCAGCGGCGAGCAGTCCTCGTCGTCGACCTCCACCCAGACCCCGGTGCTCAACGAGGCACAGGCACCCAGCCGCGCCCCGGAGTCGGTGGCGGGCATCGCCGATGCTGCGCTGCCCAGCGTCGTGGCCATCGCCACCGACACCGGGACCGGTTCGGGGTTCATCGTGAGCGACGACGGCTACGTCGTCACCAACAACCACGTCATCGCCGACGCGGCAGCCTCCGGCAGCGACGTGGTCGTGACGCTGCACGACGGGCGCGAGGAGCCGGCCGTGATCGTGGGGCGCAGCCCCGCCTACGACCTGGCGGTGCTCGACCTCGACCTCACCGGCCTGCCCGCCCTGCCCCTGGGTTCGTCCAGCGATGTCACCGTCGGGGACCCGGTGGTGGCCGTGGGCAGCCCGCTCGGCCTGGACGGCACGGTGACCTCGGGCATCGTCTCGGCGGTCAACCGTCCGGTCACCGCCGGCGGCCAGGGTGAGGCGAGCTACATGAACGCGGTGCAGACCGACGCCGCCATCAACCCCGGCAACTCCGGCGGGCCGCTGCTGGACGCCGCCGGCCGAGCCATCGGGGTCAACTCCTCGATCGCCACCCTGGGCGCCTTCGGAGGCCAGTCGGGTTCGATCGGGCTGGGCTTCGCCATCCCTATCGACCAGGCCAAGCGCACCGCCGAGCAGATCATCCGAGAGGGCGAGGCCTCCTACCCGATCATCGGAGCGAGCCTGGACGTGCAGAGCCAGCAGCGCGGCGCCACCATCGGTGCGCTCGTCGCCAACGGGCCGGCCGAGCAGGCTGGTCTGGCCGAGGGCGACGTGGTCGTGGCTATCGACGCCGACTCGGTGCGCACGGCCGAGGAGCTCATCGTGGCTATCCGGTCACGCCAGCCGGGAGATACCGTGGAGCTCACGTACCTGCGCGACGGGCAGAAGGGCAGCGTCACCGTGACGCTGGACTCCGCGGTGGGGTAGCAGTCTGGAGGGACGGCAGCCGTGTTCGACGTCGGCCTGGGCGAGGTTCTCGTCCTGGCCGTCGTCGGCCTGCTGGTGTTCGGCCCCGACCGGCTCCCCGAGATGGCACGGCAGGCAGCGTCGTGGCTGCGGGACCTGCGCGCCATGGTCTCCAAGGCGCGCTCGGAGGTGACCGACAGCCTCGGCGTGGACCCTGGCGTGCTGCGCGACCCCAAGGGTGCCCTCACCCGGGGCCTGCTCGGCGAGGACGCGCCCGCCGACCCCAAGCAGGGCGTCACGAAGGCGCTGGGCCTGGACGAGGTGGCCGACGCGGCGGCGGCGGTCGACCCCCGCAAGCCGTTCGATCCCGACGCGACGTAGCGGCTGGTCAGCGCCGGGTGGGGGACAGGCCCAGGGACATGCCGGCCAGGCCACGCTGCCGGTTGCCGAGCCGGGACGCGATGGCACGCAGGGCCTGAGCGGTCGGGGAGTCGGGGTGGGCGAGGACGTAGGGCCGACCGGCGTCAGCGTCCTCGCGCAGAGCGGGGTCGAGTGGGATCGACCCGAGCAGCGGGACAGCGGTGCCGGAGGCCCGGGACAGGGCATCGGCCACCGACTGCCCGCCGCCCGACCCGAACAGGTCGAGCCGTTCGCCGCAGTGCGGGCAGGCCAGCCACGCCATGTTCTCGATGACGCCCGCGACCCGCTGCCGGGTCTGCACACCGATGCTGCCGGCCCGCTCGGCGACCTCGGCCGCCGCCAGCTGTGGGGTGGTCACCACCACCAGCTCGGAGCCGGGCAACAGCTGGGCCAGCGAGATGGCCACGTCGCCGGTACCGGGTGGCAGGTCCAGCAGCAGCACGTCCAGGTCGCCCCAGTAGACGTCGGTCAGGAACTGCTCCAGCGCCCGGTGCAGCATGGGGCCCCGCCAGACCACCGGCTGGCTGCGGTCCGGCTTGAACATCTCGGTGGAGATCAGCCGGATGTCATGGGTCGGCACCGGCAGGATCATCTGCTCGACGACGGTGGGCCGGCTTCCCTCGACACCCAGCATCCGGGGGGTCGAGTGTCCGTAGATGTCGGCGTCGAGCAGCCCCACCGACAGCCCGTCGGCAGCCATCGCCAGTGCCAGGTTCACGGTCACCGACGACTTGCCGACGCCGCCTTTGCCGGAGGCGACCGCGAACACCTTGGTGAGCGATCCCGGTTGGGCGAAGGGGATCTGCTTGGCCGGTCCCCGCAGCTTCTCTCGCAGCGCCGTGCGCTGCTCGTCCGACATCACGTCGAGCACCACCTCGACCGCGCTGACGCCGGGGACCGCACGGACGGCGGCGGTGACCTCGCGGGTGATGGTGTCGCGCAGCGGGCAGCCGGCCACCGTGAGCAGCACCGTGACCCGGGTTCGTCCGGCGTCGTCCACCTCGACGGCCCGCACCATGTCGAGCTCGGTGATGGGCCGGCGGATCTCGGGGTCGTTCACCGACCCGAGCGCGGTGCGGACGGCGTCGGCGAGGGAGGAGGTCACGGCGCCCAGGCTACGGAGCCCGCGCCGCGGTCGCGCGCCCCCGGTGCGGGTCAGCGGGCCGACCGGTGCCCGGCTCGCAGCGCCTCGAGCGTCGCGGCGCGCAGCCGTCCGAACGCCTCGTCGGCGACCAGGGCGGGCGGACGCGGACGGGGCAACGGCACCGGGATGTCGGCCACGACGCGGGCGGGACGGTCGGAGAGCACGACGACCCGGTCGGAGAGCAGCAGTGCCTCGTCGACGTCGTGGGTGACCAGCAGCACGGTTCGAGGGTCGGTCTCCCAGACTCCCTCCAGCCAGCCCTGCAGGTCACGACGGGTGATGGCGTCCAGGGCGCCGAGCGGCTCGTCGAGCAGGATGACCTCGCGGGGGGAGAGGAACGCCCGCAGCAGGGCCAGCCGCTGGCGCATGCCGCCGGAGAGCTCCGCCGGCCAGGCGCGTTCGTAGCCGGTGAGGCCGAACCGGTCCCACAGCGCGAGAGCGGCAGCCCTGGCCTGGGCGGGGGGGACGCCGGCGACCTGCGCACCGAGCGTCGCGTTGGCCAGGCAGCGTCTCCAGGGCAGCAGCGTGTCACGCTGCGGCTGCAGCGCGCAGAGTCCTGGGCGGCCGGAGACGAGCTGTCCGCCGACCCACGCCTCGCCCACGTCGGGGCGCAGCAGCCCGGCGAGCACCCGGAGGACCGTGCTCTTGCCGCAGCCGCTGGGGCCGAGCAGCGCGACGAACGCGCCGCGGCTGGCCTGCAGGCTCACCCCGTCGAGCACGGCGACCGGTGCCTGCCCGGGTGCAGCCGCCGCGAAGGCGTGCCGCAGGTCGGTGACGGCCCAGGAGGGGGTGCTCACCGGCGCCTGCTCAGCCCTGGGGCAGGAATGCGTCGGTGAAGGCGGCGGTCGCGTCGACCGGTTCGGTCAGCAACCCGGCCTCGTCGAGCACCTCGGCGAAGGCGACCCAGGTGGCCTCGTCCTGCTCGCCCCACGGCCGACCGGGCAGGGTGAGCAGGGGCGCGTAGTAGGCCACCGAGGCCCGCACGAGGGCCGGGTCGAGCTCGGGGACCTGCTGCTCCAGCAGCGCGGCTGCCCGTCGGGGGTCGTCGGCGGCCAGGTCGTAGCCCCGCGCGGTGACGGCGAGGACGTCGCGCAGCAGGTCGGGGTCGGTGTCGGCCAGCCGCTGGGAGGTGAGCACCAGCGGCGTGTACCAGTTGGGCAGGCACTCGGCCCAGTCGGCGAGCCGGATCTGGGTGACCGGGACACCCTCGACCTGCTCGGCCCGCAGCACGTCCCAGCCGCTGAAGACCCAGGCGACGTCGAACTGGTCGGCCTGCATCCCGGCGAGGTAGTCGACGTTGCCGAGGGTGACCTGCTGCACCGCGGCCGGGTCGCCGCCGTCGCAGGCCACCAGCCGGGAGATGATCTCGGTCTCCAGGGCACCGCCGAAGCCGCCGTAGCGGGCGCCCTGCAGGTCGCGCGGGCGATCGATGCCGTCGGCGGCCAGCGCGAACAGCGCCGAGTCGTTCACCGGCAGCACAGCCGCGACCGACACCACCGGTACCCCGGCCGCGCGGGCGGGCAGCAGCGACTCCGCCTGGGCGAGCCCGATGTCGGCCGCGCCGGAGGCGACGGCCTGCTCGACCCCGGCGTCGGCAGGCTCCACGACGGTCAGGTCGATGCCGGCCTCGGCGTACCAGCCCTCGGCGAGGGCGGCGTAGATGCCGACGTGGTGGGCGTTGGGGGTCCAGTTCAGCATGAGCGTCACCGGACGCGCCGCCGGCTCGGACGGCGCGGTCCCGCCGCACGCGGCGACCCCGAGCGCGGCCAGGGCCGTCAGCACCGCCACCACCCGGCCGCTCCTGCCACGCCGTGCGACGAAGCGACGAGTGCTCACCACGAACCCTCCACTCGCAGCGCGTCGGTGCGCGCCCTCTCGGCCGTGCGCCACGGCAGCAGCAGCCGCTGCGCGAGCAGCACCACCCCCACGAGACCCACGCTGACGGCGGCGATGACGACGACTGCCGCGAACATCTGGTCGGTCGCGAACGAGGCCCGCGACCGCTCCAGGTAGAGCCCCAGCCCGGCGGAGGCCCCGATCCACTCGCCCACGACGGCGGCGAACATCGCGTAGGAGGCCGCGACCGTGAGCCCGGTGAACAGGCTCGGCAGGGCGCCGGGGACCAGCACGTGCCGGGCCACCCCGCGGCGGCCCGCGCCCATCGAGCGCAGCAGGTCCACCTGGTCGCGGTCGGCCGACAGCAGGCCGCTCACCGTGGCGACGGCGACCGGGAAGAACGCGACCAGGGCGACGACCAGGACCCGGGGTAGCAGCCCGAAGCCGAACCAGACCACGAACAGTGGGGCCAGCACCACCACCGGCACGCTCTGCGACACCACGACCAGTGGGTAGAGGGCAGCCCGGGCGCGCTGCGAGGCGGCCATCAGCACCGCCAGCACCACCCCCGCCACCGCGCCCGCCAGCAGCCCCAGCAGCGCCGTCGTCGTTGTGGCTGCGGCGTGCCCGGCCAGCAGGGCGGCGTCGGCGACCAGGGCCGCGAGCACCTCGGTCGGTGCGGGCAGCAGGTAGTCGGGCAGGTCGAGCAGCACCACGACCAGCTCCCAGGCGACCACCAGCGCAGCCAGCAGCGCCACCGGTGGCAGCCAGCGCCGCCGTGGGGTGGGGGAGTGTGGCCGTCGCACCAGTCGTCCTCTCCCGACGGGGACGGACCGGATCGACTTCCTTCGCCGGCATGACCCGGATCAGGTTCGAAGGGTCTGCGGGTGGTCCCGCACTCTCAGCGCTGGCGCGCTCCCCTGTCGCTGCGGCCCAGCGTAGTGCGTCGGCTCAGGAGTGCACGGGCTCGTCCTCGGTCAGCTCCTCGAACTCCTCCACGATCTCCTCGGACAGCTCGCGCAGCTCGGTCCGGATGAACTCGCGGGTGGCCAGGTCGCCGACGGCCAGCCGCAGCGAGGCGATCTCGCGGGCCAGGAACTCCATGTCGGCGCGGTACTGGGCGGCCACCTCGCGGTCGGCCTGGAACGACACCCGGTCCCGGTCGTCCTGACGGTTCTGCGCGAGCAGGATCAGGGGCGCCGCGTACGAGGCCTGCAGCGAGAGCATCAGGGTCAGGAAGATGAACGGGTAGGGGTCCCAGCGCGCGTCGGCCGGCGCCAGGGTGTTCCACAGCAGCCAGACCAGGACGAACACGGTCATGTAGACCAGGAACCGTCCGGTGCCGATGAAGCGGGCGATGCGTTCGGAGAAGTTGCCGAAGGCGTCGGGGTCGACCGACGGGCCACGCAGGCCGCGCCGGGGGGCGGCGGGAAGGTCGAGCCGGTCACGGGCCATCGGAGACCTCCTGGGTGCTTCGGTCGCGGCGGCGCCACTGCTCGCCGAGCAGATGGTCGAGCACGTCGTCCACCGACACGACCCCGAGCAGGTGCCGGTGCTCGTCGACCACCGGGGCGGCCACGAGGTTGTAGGTGGCCAGGTGACGGGTCACCTCGGGCAGCGGCACGTCGACGGTCAGCGGGTCGGGGTCGCGGTCGGCCACCGTCGACACCAGCGTGGACGGCGGCTCGCGCAGCAGCCGCTGGATGTGCGCCATGCCCAGGTACCGACCGGTGGGCGCCTCGACCGGGTGCCGGGTCACGTAGGCGGCTGCGGCCAGCGCCGGGGTGAGGTCGGGGTTACGCAGCAGCGCCAGCGTCTCGGCGATCGTGGCGTTGGGCGGCACGATCACCGGCTCGTTCGTCATCAGACCGCCGGCGCTCAGGTCGTCGTAGCCCATCAGCCGGCGCACCGGGTCGGCCTCGTCGGGCTCCATCCGGCTCAGCAGCTCCTCGGCGAGCTCGGGGGGCAGGTCGCCCAGCAGGTCGGCGGCGTCGTCCGGGCTCATCTCCTCCAGCACGTCGGCGGCCCGCTCCGCCTCCAGCCCGCCGATCACCTCCAGCTGCTCCCGCTCGTCGAGCTCCTCGAGCACGTCGGCGAGGCGCTCGTCGTCCATCGCTGCGACGACCTCCGCCCGCCGCTTGGGCGGCAGGTTGCTCAGCACCTCGGCCAGGTCGGCGGCGCGCATGGTGGCCAGTGCCCCGAGCAGGTTGGCCGCCCCCTGCACGCCGGAGGCCAGCGTCCAGCCCGAGACCTGGTGCCAGTCGACGATGAGCTGCTCGGCACGGCGGCGGAACCGGCCCCCGCCCTTCTGCACCGCCACCTTGCTCACCGACCACTCGCGCTGGCGCGTCGGCTCGAGACCGACGTCGAAGACGACCACCTGCTCGCCGCTGTCGACGAGGCTGATCGTCTGGTCCAACAGGTCCTCCAGCACCAGTGTCTCGCCGGGGCGCCGTTCGAACCGGCGCACGTTGATCAGGCCGGTCGTGATCACCTGGCCGTTCTCGACGCTGGTCACCCGTGTCACCGGTACGAACACCCGCCGGCGCAGCGCCACCTCGAGCACGAACCCCACGACCTGCGGAGAGCGCCCCTCGGCGCCCAGCCGCACGACGACGTCGCGCAGCTTGCCGACGCGGTCGCCCTCGGGGTCGTAGACGTCCGTGCCGGCCAGCCGACCAGCGAAGACGAGCCGGGGGCGGGTGGTCATGACGGGCGAGGCTACCGGCGCCGGCCGCGGCCGAAGCTACCCTCGCACCGTGCACCGACCGGTTGCGGCCAGGCGGCGCGGGTGGTCCCGGTGCGGCGCCCGCGCCGTCACGGCGCTGCTGGCGCTCGCTCTCGTCCCGGGGTGCGCGCCGACCGGGGACGGCACGGGCGAGGCGAGCCCCACCGTCATAGCCACGCCGCTGCCCGACCCGGCTGCAGACATCACCAACGGCGTGGACGCCCGACCAGCCGACGCCGTGCTCGCCCAGGCGCTGGCCACCCTGCTGGCTGCCGGCACCTACCGGGTGAGCGGGTCACCGGCCGAGGGCGAGCCGCTCGACCTGCGCTACACGTCGGGGTCGACGCTGGGCCGTCCGGGGGTGGGCCCGGCCGGCGGCGACCCGACCGCGGCGGTCGGCCGCGGCGCGACCGGCACGCTGACCATCGACGGCTCGGCCTTCGAGGTGCTCGCCATCGACGGGGCGGTCTACGTGCGCGGCGACCTCACCTGGCTGGCAACCACGGTCGCGCCCGAGGCGCTCACCACGCTGGGCCAGAAGTGGCTGCTGCTGCCGCCGGCCGCCGCCGCCGAGCTGGCGACGGTGTTCGACCCCGAGCTGTTCGCCACCGAGCTGCTCGACCCCCGGGGTCCAGTGACCTCGGTCGGCGCGGCGCAGGTCGACGGGCAGCCGGCGTGGGGCCTGCGGGCGGTGGAGTCGGGGGCGATCACCTGGGTGACCGGCACCGGACCGGTGCTGCCGCTGCAGGTGGAGCGTGAAGGGGCCACCGCGACCACCGGGACGCTGATCATCTCCGAGGTGGGCGCCGAGGTCCCGCTCGCGCCACCTCCGGCCGACCAGGTCGTGGTGGTCTCGGCGGGGTCCGCGCCCGCCGGGTGAGCGGCTGCGCCCGGTGAGCAGGTCCCGGCCGATGAGCGGCGACGCCGCGAGGGCCCGCGACCGGCCGCTGGTCGGCCGGCCCACCGGTGTCGACCTTCCGCTGCTGGCGCTGGCCGTGCTGGGCATCGGCGCCTCGGCTCCGCTCATCGCGGCGATCGCCGCCCCGGCGCTGGCGATCGCGCTGTGGCGCAACGTGCTGGGCACGGCGGCGCTGCTGCCGTGGGCCGCCACCCGGGCCCGTGCCGACCTTCGCCGGGTGCTGCTCGACCCGTCGCTTCGCCGCACCGTGCTGGCTGCCGGGCTGGCCCTGGCTGTCCACTTCGCCACCTGGGTACCGGCGGTCACCCTCACCACCGTGGCCGCGGCCACCGCGCTGGGAGCCGTCCAGCCGGTCTGGAACGCCCTGCTGGCCCGCGCCGGGGGCCAGCACGTGGCGCGGCGCGCCTGGGCCGGGATCGTCCTCGCCGTGCTCGGTGCGGTGCTGCTCACCGGGGCCGACCTCGGTGCCGGCGGCGAGGCACTGCTGGGCAACCTGCTGGCCCTGGTGGGAGGCATGGCCGCTGCTGCCTACGTCGCGCTGGGTGCCCGAGCCCGCGACAGCATCGGCACCTCCGCCTACGCCGCCTGCTGCTACGGGGTCTGCGCGGTGGTGCTGCTGGTGGTGTGCCTGGCCGGCGGGGTGCCCCTGACCGGATTCCCTCCCTCGGCCTGGGCGATGCTGGCGCTGCTCACGGTGCTGGCCCAGCTGCTCGGCCACACCCTGCTCAACCGGGCCGTGGGCACCGTGGGTCCCGTCGTCGTCGCGCTCGTCGTGCTGCTGGAGGTGCCGGCGGCGACCGTCATCGCCGCCGCCTGGCTGGGCCAGGTGCCGCCGCCGGTCGTGCTTCCCGCCGCCGCGCTGGTGCTGGCCGGGGTGGCCCTGGTGGTCACGGCCCCCGGGCGGCCCCCACCGGTACCGGTGCCCGACGCGTGAGCGATCTCACCGGTCGCCGGGCTTCCGGGCGGCGAGCCCCCGGTGGCACCCTGCCGGAACCATGACCTCCTCCACGTCCGCCCGCCCGATGCGGGCCCGCCGCTCCTGCCTGGCCGTCCCCGGCTCCAACACCAAGATGCTCGGCAAGGCCCAGGGCCTGCCCGCCGACCAGGTGTTCCTCGACCTCGAGGACTCGGTGGCCCCGCTGGCCAAGCCAGAGGCACGCGGCAACGTCGTCGCGGCGCTCAACGAGGGCGACTGGTCCGGCAAGACCCGGGTCGTTCGAGTGAACGACTGGACGACGCAGTGGACCTACGCCGACGTGATCGCGATCGTCGAGGGCGCGGGCGCCAACCTGGACTGCGTCATGCTGCCGAAGGTGCAGACCCCCGAGCAGGTGGTCGCCCTCGACCTGCTGCTCACCCAGGTGGAGACCGCCAACGGTCTGCCCGGCGGCGCCATCGGCATCGAGGCGCAGATCGAGAACGCGCTCGGCCTGGTCAACGTCGACGGCATCGCCACCGCCTCGCCGCGGGTCGAGACGATCATCTTCGGGCCGGCCGACTTCATGGCGTCCATCAACATGAAGTCGCTGGTGGTCGGTGAGCAGCCGCCTGGCTACGACGTGGGCGACGCCTACCACTACATCCTCGCGCGCATCCTGATGGCCGCGCGGGCCTACGACAAGCAGGCCATCGACGGTCCCTACCTGCAGATCCGCGACGTGGACGGTTTCCGCCGGGTGGCGGGCCGCTCGGCCGCGCTGGGCTTCGACGGCAAGTGGGTGCTGCACCCGGGCCAGATCGACGCCGCCAACGAGGTCTACTCGCCCACCCAGGAGGACTACGACCACGCCGAGCTCATCCTCGACGCCTACGCGTGGTTCACCTCCGAGGCCGGCGGCAAGCGCGGCGCGGCGATGCTCGGCGACGAGATGATCGACGAGGCTTCTCGCAAGATGGCCCTCGTGGTCGCCGCCAAGGGCCGGGCCGCCGGGATGGCGCGCACATCCACCTTCACCCCACCCACGGACTAGCCGCCCGGCCCGGACCGTCCGACATTGATCACGTTAAGACGGTCTCTATCGGCTTTGCACGGCACCCATGCCGTGCAAAGCCGATAGAGACCGAGCAAAGCGGCCGCACAGAGGCCCGCCGCCGCGAGCGGCCGGACATGCCCTGCGGAGGTCAGCCCGGGGTCGGGCCGGGGTAGGTCGGACGGCCGCTGGGCGGCACCGGCACGCGCAGGCGGCCCTGCCCGTCGAGGTAGTCGCGCCACGAGCGGCGCGGGTCCCAGCCCAGCAGCTCCCGCGCCTTGGCGATGCTGATGCCGCCGGCGTCGAACCGCTCGAGCCCACGCAGCGGCACGTCGGGGTAGTGGACGGCCATCGCAGCGCGCAGGTCGCGACCGCCGATGTTGTCCGGCTGGGCCGCGTACACGACCTCGTGGCCCGGGGTGGACGCCTCGGCGGCCAGGGCGAGCAGCTCGGCGAGGTCGTAGGCGTCGACGTAGGACCAGAAGGTGATCGAGGGCAGCGAAGGGTCCCGCACGAACGGCCCGAGGTTGCGCTCGATGCTGCCCTCCCACTGCACCCACGACGGACGCACCGACACCGAGGTCAGGTCGCCACGCCGGACGGCGGCGTCGCACAGCTGCTCGCCGAAGAGCTTGGCGAGCGCGTACGGGTCCTGGGGCTGCGTCGGGTGCTGCTCGTCGACGGGGCAGTACGCGGGCAGGAACGGCCGCTCGGCGAAGATGAACCCGGGCACCGTCTCGCTCGAGACGTTCACGAGCCGCCGGACCCCGCCCCGCACGCAGGCCTCGACCACGTTGAAGGCGGCCAGCAGGTTGTTGGCGAAGACGTCGTGCGGGACGTTCTGGCTGGGCTCGGGCAGCGCCGCCGCGTGCACGACGACGTCGCAGCCGCGCACGACGTGGTGGGCGGCCCCGGCGTCGGTCAGATCGGCCTGGACATAGCGCGGCTCGCCGGGCTCGCTCGCCTCGAAGACGGGCGTACCTCGGTCGGTCGCCACCACCTCGTGGCCGCGAGCCTGCAGGCAGCCCACCGCGGCCGACCCGACCTTGCCTCGGGCCCCCGTGACCAGCACGCGCATGGCGTCACCCTAGGGGTGCCGAGGTCGTCCAACTCGACCACGGCAGGCCAGCGGCTGCTCTAGGTTTGGCGCAGCCGGGCTGGAGGGGTGGCCATGCAGGTGTTCGTGAACAACCCGCTGCTGACGCTGTTCTTCTGTATCGGCGTCGGGGTTGCGTTCGGCATGATCAGGTTCGGCCCGGTCTCGTTCGGGCCGGCGGGGGCGCTGTTCGCCGGGCTCGCGCTGTCGGCCGCCGAACCGGACGTGTCGCTCGACCCGGTGTTCTCCTCGATCGGGTTGTGCGTCTTCTGCTACATGGTCGGGCTGGCGGCCGGTCCGTCCTTCCTCACCGCGATCCGCACCTCGTACCAGCCGCTGCTGGTCGCCCTCACGGCGATCCTGGCCATGGCGGCCGGCGGGCTCGCGGTCGGCAAGGCGCTCGGGGTGCAGACGCCCTACATCGCCGGCGGCTACGCCGGTGCCGGGACGGCCACGCCCGCGCTCGGCGCCGTCCAGCAGCAGCTCGCCGCTGGCGGCGACGTCCCGCCCGAGCCGGCCGTCGGCTACGCCGTGGCCTACCCGTTCGCGGTTCTCATCACGATCCTCGGCTGCATCTACCTGATGAACGCCGGCCGGCGCAAGCCGACCGCCGAGGACTCCGAGCGCATCCCATCGCTGGTGGTCAAGACGATCGAGGTGACCCGGCCGTTCGAGCTGGGGGTCCCGGAGCTGGAGAAGCGCTACGGCGCCGTGGTCTCACGAGTCACCCGGGACGGCGACACGCAGGTGGCCCACCCGCATCACGACGTACGCACCGGGGACCTCATCACGGTGACGGTCGCCGACGACCGGCTGCCCGCGATGGTGGCCGACCTGGGCGAGCTCTCCGGGCGCGAGCCCTGGCACGACCGCAGCGAGATCGACTTCCGCCGGGTCGCGGTGTCCAACCGGGCCTACGTCGGCAAGACGCTGGCCGAGCTCGACCTGGACACCAGGTTCGACGCCACCGTCAGCCGGGTCCGTCGCGGTGACGTGGACCTCATCGCGACACCCGACCTGGTGCTGCAGATGGGTGACCGGCTGCGGGTGACCGCCCGCCGGGACACCTTGCCCGAGATCACGACGTACCTCGGCGACTCCGAGCGGGCCGCCGGCGACATCAACGCCCTCGGCCTGGGTCTCGGGCTCACCATCGGGCTGCTGTTCGGCCTGCTCGCGATCCCACTGCCCGGTGGCGGGCAGTTCGTGCTGGGGACCGCCACCGGTCCACTCATCATCGGTGTCGTCCTCGGGGCGCGAGGACGCACCGGCCCGGTGGTCTGGCAGCTGCCGAGCAACGTGAACAACGCGTTCAACCAGCTGTTCCTGCTGATCTTCCTCGCGGCGGTGGGGACGAACTCGGGAGCCAACCTGGCCAGCGCCCTGTCCAGCGACCTCGGGCTCAAGCTCGTCGCGGTCGCGCTGACGTTCTGCCTGGTGCACGCGGCGGTGAACATCGTCGGCCTGCGCTCGTGGCTCAAGTACGGCACCGCCCGCTCCCTGGGCGGGCTCACCGGGTCGCAGCTGAACCCGGCCCCCTTCGCCTACTCCATGGACAAGAACGGCGACCAGCGCATCGCGGTGCTGTACGCGATGATGTTCCCGGTGATCATGCTCGGCAAGGTCATCATCGCCCAGCTCATGGTCATCTACTTCTGATCCCTCGCCACCGGCAGGTGTGAGCAACCTGACCTGCTCGGCGGGCGGTGCAGGCCTGTTCGCGGGCCGGTCCGGCGCGGATACTGCAAGGCAGCACGCTCGTGCGCGGCTCACGTATGCCCCCGACCCCGGGCACCACCCGACCAAGGAGAGACATGGACCGGCTCGCCCAGACCGACGGCCTGACCGATGTGCAGCAGGAGATCCTCAAGACCGTCCGGGAGTTCGTGGACGAGCAGATCATCCCGGTCGCCACCGACCTCGAGCACAAGGACGCCTACCCCGACGAGATCGTCGAGGCGCTCAAGGAGATGGGCATCTTCGGCCTGATGATCCCCGAGGAGTACGGCGGTCTCGGCGAGTCGTTGCTCACCTACGCGCTGGTGGTCGAGGAGCTGGCCCGCGGCTGGATGAGCATCTCCGGGGTCATCAACACCCACTTCATCGTGGCCTACATGGTCAACCAGCACGGCACGGCGGACCAGAAGCAGCGCTGGCTGCCCCGGATGGCCGAGGGTGACCTGCGTGGGGCGTTCTCGATGTCCGAGCCCGGCTGCGGCTCCGACGTGGCGGCCATCCGCACCCGGGCCGATCGGTTGGACGACGGCGGCTACGAGATCAACGGCGCCAAGATGTGGCTCACCAACGGCGGGTCCTCGAGCCTGGTGGCCGTCCTCGTGCTGACCGACGAGGGCGCGGACTCGGTGTACAAGAACATGACCACCTTCATCATCGAGAAGGAGCCCGGCTTCGGCGAGGTAGCGCCGGGTCTGGTCATCCCCGGCAAGATCGACAAGATGGGGTACAAGGGCGTCGACACCACCGAGCTGGTGCTGGACGGCTTCCGCGCCCCCGCCGACACCATCCTCGGTGAGGCCCCGGGCCGGGGCTTCTACCAGATGATGGATGGCGTCGAGGTGGGCCGGGTCAACGTCGCTGCCCGCGCCTGCGGCGTGAGCAAGCGGGCGTTCGAGCTCGGCATCGCCTACGCGCAGCAGCGTGAGACCTTCGGCAAGCCGATCGCCCAGCACCAGGCGGTGCAGTTCCGGCTCGCTGAGATGGCCACCAAGGTCGAGGCGGCCCACCTGATGATGGTCAAGGCCGCGCGGATGAAGGACTCCGGCGAGCGCAACGACCTCGAGGCCGGTATGGCCAAGTACCTGGCCAGCGAGTACTGCCGCGACGTGGTGGAGGACTCGTTCCGTATCCACGGCGGCTACGGCTACTCCAAGGAGTACGAGATCGAGCGGCTCTACCGCGAGGCGCCGATGCTGCTGATCGGCGAGGGCACCGCCGACATCCAACGGATGATCATCGGACGGCGCCTGCTGGAGGAGTACAAGCTCTCCTGACGCGCACCTGCGTCCACCCTCGCGCACCCCACCGAAGAGAAGGGCACTCGCACCCATGCAGTTCGGACGCTTCTACGAGGACTTCGAGGTCGGTGCCGTCTACAAGCACTGGCCCGGCAAGACCGTCACCGAGTACGACGACCACCTGTTCTGCCTGATCACGATGAACCACCACCCGCTGCACCTGGACGCGCACTACGCCGAGCAGGCCACCCAGTTCGGCAGGAACGTGGTGGTGGGCAACTACATCTACTCGCTGCTGCTGGGCATGTCGGTGCCCGACATCAGCGGCAAGGCCATCGCCAACCTCGAGGTGGAGTCGTTGCGGCACGTGGCGCCCACCTTCCACGGCGACACCATCTACGGCGAGACCACCGTGCTGGACAAGAAGGAGTCCGCGAGCAAGGACGACCGGGGCGTGGTCTCGGTCGAGACCCGCGGCTACAACCAGGACGGCACGCTCGTGTGCATCTTCCGCCGCAAGGTGATGGTGCCCAAGCGCGAGGTCGTCGGCGACATGGAGCCGCGCCCCGAGCCGAAGGGCTAGGCCTCAGCCCCCGTCGGGCACCGGGGTACCGGGCACCACCCCGAAGTCCTCGAGCGCGTCCAGCAGCCCGGGCGGGAGCCGCAGCGCGCGGACGTCGTCCAGGTCGAACCAGCGGGCGTCGGCGGCGTCGTCGCCGGCGCGCAACGACCCGCCCACGACCCGGCAGGCGAAGTCGTGCACCTCGAAGTGGTAGCGGCCGACGGCGTCCTGGCGTCGCACCACGCCCAGCAGCTCGCCGACCTCGACGACCAGGCCCGTCTCCTCGAGCACCTCGCGCGCGGCTGCGGCCGCGGCGTCCTCGTCGGGTTCGCGCCGCCCGCTCGGCAACGACCAGTGCCCGGCGTACGGCTCCTGGCCTCGCAGCACGAGCAGGATGCGGCCGTACTCGTCGAGCACCACGCCGCCCGCGCACGGCGTCCAGGTGGGCGTGGTCACGCGGCGACTGTAGCCACGCCGAGGACGGGCGGCCCTTGACGAGCGGGCGAGCCGCCGGACAACGTCTGCGCCATGCCCCCTGCCGTCCGCTGCCCGCGCTGCGCGCGGCCCCTCGTCGCGCCGGGGCTGTTCTCGAGCCGGTGGACGTGCCGGGAGCACGGGGAGGTGCTGCCCATGCGCGACGTGCCCGAGCCCAGCGCCGACTGGGCCCGGCACGTGAGCTCGACTGCGCAGGTGCCGGTCTGGCTGCCCTGGCCGCTGCCGCAGGGCTGGGTGCTCAGCGGGCTGGCACCGGTCGGTGACGAGGTGACCGGCGTGCGTGCGGTGGCCGTGGCGCTCACCGGACCGCACCCGCTGGGCGGGCCGGCCGACATGCTGCTGCTCAGCGAGGAGCCGGGCGTCGGGCTCGGGTCCCGGCTGGCGGGGCTGACCGGGTCGGACCCGCAGCCGGCGGTGGACACGCCTCCCTACACCTACCTGCAGGCGCACGGGCACCCCGTGCCGATGTGGCTGGTGCCGGCCGACGCCGACTGCGCCGCCGTGGTCGGCGAGCGCGACCTGGCGTGGCTCTGGCTGCTGGTCCGCCCGGCGTCGGCCGGGGCGCTGCTGCTGGACCATCTGCCGGTCGCCGACGCCCGGGCGTTGGGCGAGGAGGTGCGGCTGATGCCCTACGGCGCCCGCACCACCTGGCTCGACGCCGACGCCTAGTCGGCCGGCCGCCCCTCCACCGGCCACCATGCTCGTCGACCTGCACGTCCACTCCGCCCTCTCGGACGGGACCGACCAGCCCGAGGCGCTGGTCGCCGCCGCGGGTCGCGCCGGGCTGTCGGTGCTGGCGCTGGCCGACCACGACACCACCGCCGGGTGGGCGCGAGCCGAGCGGGCCGCCACGAGCGCAGGCGTCCGTCTCGTCCCTGCCATCGAGGTGTCCACGACCTGGCGCGGCGCCGACGTGCACCTGCTGGCGCTCTGGCCGGACGGCCAGGATGCAGCGCTGCAGCAGCTGCTCGCCACCGTCCGAGCCTCCCGGGACGAGCGGGTGCCGCGCATCCTCGCCCGGCTGCGCGAGCACGGGGTGATGCTGAGCACCAGCGAGGTCGCCCAGGCCGCGGGTAGCACCCGGTCGGTGGGCCGTCCGCACGTGGCCGACGCTCTCGTTGCGGCGGGGGTGGTGGCCGACCGGGACCAGGCCTTCCACACCTGGCTGGGGGAGGGCCGGCCCGCACACGTCGCCAAGGCGGCCCCTGACCTGCCCGACGCGGTGCGGGTGGTGCGAGCCGCCGGAGCCGTACCCGTGCTCGCCCATCCCTGGGGTAGGGGCAGCCGGGCGGTGCTCGACCCCGCCGCGCTGGCCGAGCTCGCCGCTGCGGGGGTGGTGGGGGTCGAGGTCGACCACGTCGACCACGACCCGGGGGCTCGGCGGGTACTGGCGGGCCTGGCCGGCGAGCTGGGCCTGGTCGTGACAGGTGGCAGCGACTACCACGGGACGGGCAAGGCGGGCGTCGCGCTCGGGCAGGAGGTGACGCGCCCCGACGCCTTCGCCGCGCTGGAGGAGGCCCACGACGCGCTGCGGCGCCGCTGAGCAGGACGGCTAGGCCGGGGAGAGCTGGGCCCAGGCGTGGCAGCCGTCGGACCCCAGGTAGCAGCCGCTGCGTCGGGACAGGGCCGCAACGAGCGCGACCCCCCGGCCGTGGTCGGGCCGCCCCGGCTCGCGGCCGGCGTCGGTGCAGCCCCGACCGGCATCGCGCACGTCGATCTCGACCACCGGAGCGGGCGTGCGGCGCACCTGCAGGTGCAGCCGGACCGGCGGCGAGCCGTGCAGCAGCGCGTTGGTCAGCAGCTCGCTGACGACCACCTCGAGGTCGTCGAGCACGGCGGCGGGCAGACGGCCCTGCTCCGCCAGCGCCCGCAGCCGGCGCCGAGCCGCCGGCACCTCGTGGGTGTCGTCGGCCACTGCGAGGTCGAGCAGGACGACGGGAGGAGCCCAGGCGTCGAGGAAGGCGCCGAGCCGGGTGGCGACCTCGTACGGGTCGCCACCCGGCCCGCCGTCACCCGAGGCTGCGGCCAGCACGAGCACGGGTACCGGGCGGTCTGCCAGCGTGGGGGCGGTCCGGGAGTACAGGGCCGACGGCGACGCGTCGCGCTCGGCGGTCAGCCGTGTGAGGCTCACCACGGCGTGGGGCCGGTCGGTCGCCACCGTCGCGGCGACCATGCCGTCCGACGATCCGTCGACGAGGTCGGCCCGTCCGCCGAGCGCGTCGATCAGGGCGAGCAGGTCGGCGACCCGATGGTCGGGCGAGCGGTGCTCCGGCCGGTCGCTGTCGAACCCGCGGGGAGTCACGGACGGGTCCAGAGCCACGACGCGTCGGCCCTGGTGGGCGAGGTGGGCCAGCAGGTCGAGCGGGGCGGGTAGGCCGCCCGGTCCGTCCCCGACGTAGACGAGCAGGCGCCCGCCGGAGGGCCCTGCCTGAACGGTGGGGACCGGTCCTCGAGCGGTGCGCACGGCGTGCCGATGTAACCCGGCGGCCAGGCCGGCGCGTCGCGGGCTGCTCACCTGCGGAACGTACCCGGCTGCAGGCAGGTCCAATCCTCGCCGTCCGATGCTGGAGGAGGCTCGCGCACCAGGCATCATGGTGACGCCCGTGCACGAGCGCACCGAGAGGAGCACGGTGACCCGCATCATCGCCGTCACCAACCAGAAGGGTGGCGTGGCCAAGACCACCACCACGGCCTCCCTCGGGGTGGCCCTCGCCGAGCGCGGACAGCGCGTCCTGCTGGTCGACCTCGACCCGCAGGCATGCCTGACCTTCTCGCTCGGGGTCGACCCGGAGGACCTCGAGGTCTCGGTCTCGCATGTGCTCACCCAGGGCACTCCCGCCCAGGACGCGCTGCTCGAGACCGACGAGGGGGTGGACCTGCTGCCCGCGACGATCGAGCTCGCGGGGGCAGAGGCGGCGCTGCTCACCCGCACCGGCCGGGAGCTGACGCTGCGGGTGGCCCTGGACGGAGTCGCGGACGGCTACGACTGGGTGTTCCTCGACGCACCGCCATCGCTGGGGGTGCTCACCGTGAACGCCCTGACTGCGGGACGAGAGGTGCTCATCCCGCTGCAGTGCGAGACGCTGAGCCACCGAGGGGTCGGCCAGCTGCTCGACACCATCCACGACGTGCGGCGACTGCTCAACCCGCGCCTGCGCATCCTCGGGGTGCTGCCGACCCTGTTCGACGCTCGCACGACCCACGCGCGGGTGGTGCTGGCCGACGTGTCCGAGCGCTACCAGCTGCCGGTGCTCGAGCCGCCGGTGCCCAAGTCGGTGCGGTTCGCCGAGGCGCCGGCGCTGGGCCGCTCGATCCTGTCGACCTCGCGACGATCCAAGGGCGCCGAGGCCTACCGGGAGGTCGCCCGCCGCCTGATGGGTGGCGCCGAGCAGGGCGTCGCGACCTCCGCCTGAGGCCGGCGAGACCGCTCAGGCCTCGGACCCCCCTGTCGGCCCGTCCTGGTCCGTGGAGGGCTGGGGACTGGAGCCGGAGCTGACCGGGGCGCCGCCCCGCGTCCGCCGCCGCCGACGTCGCCGGGGCGAGCCCGGACCCTCGCCTGTGGCGCTGCCCGCCTGACCAGGGCCCGAGGCCACCGCCGACTCCGAGGTGCTCGTGCCCACCTGCGCGCGGGCCTGCGAGGAGTCCTCGCTCGACCGATCCTGCTGCCGACGACGAGGCGCCTGCCCACGCGACGACCCAGCGCTGCCGCGAGCACCGGATCGGCCGCGTGAGCGGTCGCGGCCCGTCGAGCCGGACCCGCGGTCGGCGGGCCGCTCGCGCGGTCCCTCCGGGGCGCCCGGCAGGCGTCCGCGGGCGGCCCGCGGGATGCCGAGGTCGTGGTAGAGGTGCTCGCTGGTCGAGTACGTCTCGGGCGGGTCGGGATAAGGCAGGTCCAGCGCGGCGTTGATGAGACTCCAGCGACTGAGGTCCTCCCAGTCCACCAGCGTGATGGCCACCCCGGAGGCGCCGGCCCGGCCGGTGCGGCCGATCCGGTGCAGGTAGGTCTTCTCGTCCTCGGGGCAGGTCGCGTTGACCACGTGCGTGACGCCCTCGACATCGATGCCGCGGGCGGCCACGTCGGTGGCCACCAGGACGTCGACGGTGCCGGCGCGGAACGAGGCGAGCGCCTTCTCCCGGGCCTGCTGGTTGAGGTCACCGTGCACGGCCGCCACCGCGAAGCCGCGGTGGGCCAGCTCGTCCGCGGTGCTCTGAGCCTGCCGCTTCGTCCGGGCGAAGATCATCACCCGGTCCCGGTTCTCGGCCTGCAGGATGCGGGCGAGCACCTCGTCCTTGTCCATCCGGTGCGCCCGGTAGACGAACTGGGCGGTGGCGGGGACGGTCGCCGTCTCGTCGGGCGACTCGGCGCGCACGTTGACCGGGTGGCGCATGTAGCGGCGAGCCAGCGTGATCACCGACGAGGGCATCGTGGCCGAGAACAGCATCGACTGGCGCAGCTCCGGGGTCAGCCCGAGGATCGTCTCGACGTCGGGCAGGAAGCCGAGGTCGAGCATCTCGTCGGCCTCGTCGAGCACCACCACCTTGACGTGCCCGAGGTCGAGGATGGCTTGCCGGGCCAGGTCGAGCAGGCGACCCGGGGTTCCCACCACGACGTCCACGCCCCGCCGCAGGGCGTCCACCTGAGGGTCGTAGGAGCGGCCGCCGAACACCGACAGCACCCGGACGCGGCGACGCGTCGAGGCCCGTTCGATGTCCTGGGTCACCTGCAGCGCCAGCTCACGAGTGGGGCAGACGACGAGGGCCTGCGGCTTGTCGGGGGCGGCCAGGAACACGTAGTCCGGCTCGTCGGGGGCGACGATGCGCTGCAGCAGGGGCAGCCCGAAGGCCAGGGTCTTACCGGTGCCGGTGCGGGCCTGCCCGATGAGGTCGGCCCCGGTGAGCGCGACCGGGATGGCCATCTGCTGCACCGGGAAGGGTGAGGTGATGCCCTGGTCTGCCAACGCGTCGCTCAGGGCGGGCATCACGCCCAGAGCACTGAAGGTGGTGTCGACGATCTGGCGACTCTCCTCGAGGTCGTCCCGCGGTACGACGCGGGAGGTCCGGGCGGCGCGGCCTCGGGTGGGCGCGCGGGTCGATCCGAACCGGTTCGGTGCGAGTCTAGTCTGACCCGGTGCCCGACCCTGGCGACGCGGCGGCCCTGGCCCTGGAGGACCCGGAGTACCACGCTGCCGTCGTCGACCTGCTGGGGCTGCTGGCCTACGGCGAGCTGTCGGCGTTCGAGCGGCTCGCCGCCGACGCGGCGCTGGCCCCCGACATCCCCGCGAAGGCGGCACTTGCCGAGATGGCGGTGGCCGAGTTCCACCACTTCCAGCGCCTGACTGGACGGCTGAGCGAGATGGGTGCGGACCCGCAGGCGGCGATGAGGCCCTTCCGCGACCCGCTGGACGCGTTCCACCGCTCGACCGCGCCGTCCACCTGGCTCGAGGGCCTGGTGAAGGCCTACGTGGGCGACGGGATCGGGCAGGACTTCTACACCGAGGTCGCCGCGTTCCTGGACCCGCAGACCCGGGCTCTGGTCACCGAGGTGATGGCCGACCTCGGCCACAGCGCGTTCGCCGTGCAGAAGGTGAGGGCGGCCATCGAGGACGACCCGCGCGTCGCCGGACGGCTCGCCCTGTGGGGGCGCCGGCTGGTGGGTGAGGCCCTCAGCCAGGCTCAGCGGGTCGCTGCCGAACGGGACTCCTTCGACACGCTGTTCGTCGGCACCGTGGCGCGCCCGGGCATCGGGCTCGGTGGAGTCGGCGCGATGTTCAGCCGCATCATCGAGCGGCACGCCCAGCGGATGTCGTCGCTGGGGCTGGCCTCCTGAGTCGGTCCGGTCGTGCGGCCGGCCCCTCGCCGACGCCCCGGCGCCGCTACATCGTGCCGAAGCCCACCCGGCGCTCGACCGGCTCGCCGATCTCGACGTAGGCCACGCGAGCGCCGGGGATGACGAACAGCCGTCCCCGGTCGTCGGTGAGGCGCAGCACCGAGCCCTGCTCGATCGCGGCCTCGACCGCCGTCTCGACCTCCTCGCGGGTCTGGTTGCTGTCGAGCGCGAGCTCGCGCGGAGCCTGGTGGACCCCGATCTTGATCTCCACGACGTGCCCTCCTGGTGCGTGAGACGCCCAGGCTAGTCCGTCCCGGGCGAGGCGCCACCGGGGTCGGCCTCGAGGCGCTCGACCTCCCGGCGCGGGAACCCGCGGATGCCTCGCCACCCCAGTGAGGCGATGAGGGTGGCGGCACCCTGCCGCGGTAGCGAGCCGTCGGAGGCCAGCCAGTACCGGGCGGCGACCTGGGCCATCCCCACCATGCCGGCGGCCAGCAGCTGGGACTCCTCGGTCGACAGGCCGGTGTCCTCGGCGATGACCGGGGCGATGGCCCCCGCACAGCGCCGGGTCAGCGCGTCGAGCCGGTCCCGGACGTCGTCGGCGGCGGTGAGGTCGTTCTCGAACAGCAGCCGGAACGACGTGTTGTCGCTGCCGACGTAGCTGAAGTAGGCGTCGACGGTGGCGGCCACCCGGCGCTTGTTGTCGTGGGTGGAGTTCAGCGCCGCGCGCACCTGGGCGTCGAACTCGTCGATGCTCGCGTCCAGCAGCGCCAGGTACAGGTCGAGCTTGCCGGGGAAGTGCTGGTAGAGCACCGGCTTGCTGACGCCCGCCCGCTCGGCGATCTCGTCCATGGCCGCCGCGTGGTACCCCCGCTGCACGAACACGTCCTTCGCCGCGTCGAGCAGCTGGGCGCGGCGCTCCGAGCGCGGTAGGCGTGCGCTGCGCGCCGCCGCGTCCTGGGTGGTCGTCACCGGTGGGGTCTCCGCCTCGTCCTCCCCCTCGGGGCTGGGGGTCGACCCGATGTTACTCGCCGGTAGCCCTCAGCGGTACTCGTCCTCGTCGAGATCGACCTCACGTGTCTGCTCGGCCACATCGGCCGGGTCGGCGTCGGGGGGCAGGTCCCGGGCGATGTCCGCAGCGTCCTCGGTCTCGGAGGTGGCGGAGACCGGGGTCGCCTGCTCGGCAGCGTCCTCCACGGGCACGTCGACCGGCACCTCGACGGGCACCGGGGCCCCGGTGGTACCCACCTGCTCGCTCACCTCGGCCTCCTTCCGCGTTCGCCCCTCGGCGTCGGCGATGTCGAGCCTAGCCCCGGTTGGGACGCGCGCCGGGCGTGCGGCTACAGGGCCCCGCTGCGCTGCAGGCGCGTCCACGCCAGCCAGCCCAGCGGGATCGGCAGCCAGAACGTGGCCAGCCGGAACAGCAGGGTGGCCGAGAACGCCGGCCCGGCGGCCACGCCGGCAGCGGTCAGCCCGGCGGTGAGGGCCGCCTCCACCGCGCCGAGCCCCCCGGGGGTGGGCACGAGGCTGCCGACGGTGTTGCCCGACACGAACACCAGGGTGGCGGTGGCGATCGACACGTCGGCGTCGACGGACTGCACGCACGCCCACAGGCACACGCCGTAGCCCAGGGTCAGCAGCAGGTTGCCGCCGAGCCCCATCGCCAGCCGTTTGGGGTCCTGCAGCGCGTCGAGCAGCCGCGGCAGCCCACGCTCGACGAACGAGCGCCAGGACGTGGCCGCGCGGCTGCGAGCCATCGGCACCAACCAGAGCACCAGCGCGGCGGCGAGCACCACGACGCCCACCGCCACGAGCACCGTGGACCACCGGATGCCCAGGTTGACCTCGCGGCCGCTGATGAGGCCCAGCACGACGATGAGGGGCAGGCTCACCAGCAGGGTCGCGGCCTGGGAGGCGGCCACGCTCGCTGCCGCCTTGGGCATCGAGATGCCCAGCTTGAGCAACATCCGGGTGTTGACAGCGGCGATCGCGATGGTGGTCGGCGCGGCCAGCCGCACGAAGGCCTGGGCGAGCTGGGTGGCCACGGTTCGTCCGAGCGGTACGTGCTCGGGCACGAAGCCGATGAGGCCCCAGGACGCGCCCAGATAGGTCAGCCCGGACGCAACAAGTGCCACGAGCAGCCACAGCGGGTTGGCCGAGCTGATGGTGCCCCAGATGTCGACACCGACCAGGCTGCTGCCCACCAGGTACACGGCGAGCACGAGCGAGACGCCGGTGATGAGCGCCCGGGGGCGCAGGCGTTCGAGGCTGATCGCCTCCACCGTGGCGGGCTCGGCTCGCTCCTGGACGGCGTCGCGCACCCGTTCGAGCAGCTCCCCGCCACGGCCGACCAGGGCGCGGGTGCTGCGGGGCAGCGCCAGCGGCTGCACCAACGGCAGGGCGTCGCCGACGGCGTCGGGCCCCATCACGTCCACGGCCGCCTCGACCGCGAGCTTCGGCCCCACGAGGGCGCTGGTCAGCACCAGCAGCTGGGCCACGTCCACCGACATGGCCGGACCGCTGGCGGCGATGGTGGGGCTGTCGTGGTCGGTGACCCAGGCCTGCTCGCCGTCCAGCCGCACCGTCTCCAGCGCGATGTTGCGGTGGGCGATGCCGGCGACGCGCATCCGCTGCACCTGCCGCCACATGTCGCGCAGCGCCGCTTCGCCGAGCCAAGGCAGCCGGGGCCGAGCGTCCGGGTCGTCGTCGGCGGTGACGGTGTCGCCGGGCTCGGTGGCCTCGTCCGGGAGGGTGCCCTCCGCGGCGGTCGCGCGATCGGGTGGGTCGGGCTCGGCGTCGACCAGCTCGGCCAGGGAGGGGCCGTGCGGCTGCCGGTAGACCAGTGCGATCGCCTCGGGGTTCACGGCGAGGACGGCCTCGAGCCGCGGCGTGCGCACCCCGGCCTGAGCCAACGCCAATGCGTTGAGGGCGCGGGTGTCGGTGCCCCCCCGCATCGTGATCGTCTCGCGGGGCAGGATGTCGCCGCGCAGCCGCAGCCACCGCCAGGCCGTCGTCAGCAGCCCGGTGCCCTCGCGGTCCCGGTCGAGCACCAGCACGTCGCGCGGCCCGGCGTCGGTGCCCGCGAGGTACGTGCGCGGCCAGGCGTCCTCGCGTGCGCTGAGAGTCTGCACCCTGACGCCGTGGGCGTGCAGCGACGCGGCGATCCTGGCCCCGTCGGGCCGCTGGTTGGGCACCCCGCTGGCCAACCTCACGCCCAGGCCGACCGCTCGTCCGAGCAGCACCGCGAGCGCCGCGCCCTGTGGGGTGGTCTGCGCGCCGAGCAGCTGGTCGAGAATGGCCCCGCCGACGGCGAGCAGGGTGAGCCGCTGCACCCACGGGCGCTCGGTCCAGCCCACCACCGAGACCAGCGCGACGGTGGCTCCGGCGCCGGTGGTGAACACCGCGCCGCTGGTGGACGGCGGCAGGAATGCGGCGGCGAGCCGGTCGGGGGCCACCTCCGAGCGCAGGAACGTCGCCAGTACCGTCAGCAGCACCGCGGTGGTCACTCCCGCGAGCACCATCTCGGCCGCGGTGCGGCGGCGGTGCAGGTACATCTCGTAGCCGACGAAGCCGATCCACAACCCGAGGGTCGCGAACGCCGCGGTGGCGCTGATCGGCAGCAGCAGCCACCCGGGGACGAAGGCGCTCGCCTCGGTGAGGTCGCCCTCGATGCCGGCGACGGTGCGCTCGGCGGTGACCGACAGCACCACCAGCACGACGGCGGCGGCCAGCGTGAGCGCCAGCCGGGCAGCATCCAGCGGCCGCCGGGACCGACGGGCCACGGGCGGCTCGTCGATCACCACCGGCGGCCTCGTCTCGTCGAGCCGCACGACGGTCGTCGTCATCGCGAGCGATCGTCCCACGCCCACCGCCCGCGGCCGGCAGCGACGCCGGCCGGACGGCATGCTGGGCCGGTGGCGGCAGGCGGCAGGGTCGGGGAGCGCGACCGGGTGCGTGAGGTGGTGCTCGACCTCGTCGCCGCCGTGCCGGTGGGTCGGGCCACCACCTACGGCGACCTGGCCCGGCTGGCCAGCGACCGGCTGCCACGACCGGTCACCGCCCGCACCGTGGGCAGCGTGCTCGCGTCAGCGGCAGGGGCCGAGCCATGGTGGCGGGTGGTGGGCCACGACGGACGACTCCCGCCCGGTCTGGCGCAGCGGGCTCGCGAGCAGCTGGCAGCCGAGGGCTGCCCACTGCGTGGCGAGCGGGTCGACCTCGGCCGGGCCCGCTGGCGCGGCTGAGCCTCAGCCGCCGGGGGGTGGCGCGGCGAGCGCCGGCCCCCTCGGTTCGACGAACAACGTCTGGGCCGCGACCCCGAGCGCGCCCTCCTGATCGCCCAGGGTGGTGCGAGCCAGGCCGACCCCGTGCGGGTCGAGCGTGGTCTCGGCGTGCATCCACACCTGCTCGCCGACCGGCTCGCGAACGAGGTGCAGCGACAGCTCGGTGTTGACGAACAGCAGCCGACGCGGGTCGGCCACCGCGGAGATGCCGCTGCCGGAGTCGGCCACCGCCGCCACGCGCTGCACCGGGCTGGGCGCCTCGCCGTCCACGAGGTCGACCGACAGGTGGGTCCAGACGGTGGACGAGCCGGGCCGGCCGAAGTCGCCGGCAACGAACCGCCACTGCACCGCGTCGAGGTAGCCGGGGCTCCATCCGTCGGGTCGTCCCATCGGCTGTCCGGGGCCGGGAGCGGGTTCGGTCGGTGTGTGCGGGATCGGCAGCGGGTCGCCGGTTCGGCGCAGCACCCAGGCGGCCAGCCGCATCAGCGGCACGTCGGGCTCGTCGGCGGACGCGAGCGAGGCCGTGCACCAGGCGACCCGACCCCCGGCTCGCACCACCCGCGCCGACACCGCCAGGTCGGCTACCGGGACGGGCCCGAGGATCTCGGCGGTGGCGCGGCAGACCAGCGGGCGCCGCGGCCCGGCGCCCAGCCGCTCGACCGCCCGCACGAGCAGCGCGGTGGGGGGTCCGGCGTGCTGGAGGGCTCCGTCCCACGGGCCCGCGGTGTGTCCGGTGGAGCGGAACCGGCCGGCCTGGGTGGCAGCGCCGGCGGCGGACTCCGTCAACGGCAGGTAGAAGGCGCTCTCCCCGGCCACGGCGGCGATTGTGTCACCCCCTTCTGCTGTGATGCGGGCATGGCCACCACCCGGCTCGACCCCGAGCAGCGCAGGGTGGTCGAGCACCGCGCCGGCCCGCTGCTGGTGCTCGGCGGGCCGGGGACCGGGAAGACGACGACGCTGGTCGAGCTGGTGGCCCGCCGTGTCGAGGCTGGGCTCGACCCGGCGCAGGTGCTGCTGCTGGCCCCCTCGCGGCGCGCGGCCGCCGCCCTGCGGGACAGGCTCGCTCAGCGACTCGGGGGGGTGCTGCGTGAGCCACCCGCACGCACGCCGCACTCGTACGCCTTCGGCCTGCTGCGCCGGCAGGCGGTCCGGGTGGGGCTGCCGACCCCGCGTCTGCTCGCCGGGGCCGAGCAGCAGCTGGTGGTCCGGGAGCTGCTGCTCGGCAAGGAGGCTCGGTGGCCGGCGTCGGTACGTCCCGCCCTGCGCACCCGCGCCTTCGCCGACCAGCTGCGCGACCTGCTGCTGCGATCGGTGGAGCTGGGCCTGACCCCGGCCGACCTGACCGAGCTGGGCCGTCGGCACGACCGCCCGCTGTGGGTAGCGGCGGCCGCCTTCGCCCACGAGTACGCCGGTGTCACCGCCTTGGCCCACCCGTCGGCCTACGACCCTGCCGAGCTCGTGCGCGCCGCGGTCGACCTGCTGCGCGAGGACCCCGCGCTGCTCGTCGCCGAGCAGGCGACCCGGCGGCTGGTCGTCGTCGACGAGTACTCCGAGGCCGACGCGGCCCTGGTCGACCTGCTGGGCGTGCTGGCCGGGGGCGGCCGCGACCTGGTGGTGACCGGCGACCCCGACACTGCCGTCTTCGGCTTCCGCGGCGCCGAGCCCGCGCTGCTGGAGGCCTTCCCCGCCGACTTCCCGCGCTCCGACGGCACCCCCGCACCCACCGCCCTGCTCACCGTGAACCACCGATTGCCCCCGCAGCTGCTCGAGGTGGCCGGGCGGGTCTCGGCCCGGCTGGGAGGGGTCGGCCCCCAACGGCGGATGACGACGGCCGTGCCAGCCCGGCCTGGCCTGCCCGCGCTGCACGTGCGTGTGCTGGCGAGTGGTTCGGACGAGGTGGCGCAGGTTGCTGCGCACCTGCGCCGCCGGCACCTGCTGGAGGGGGTCGGCTGGTCGCAGATGGCGGTGCTGGTGCGGGCGGCGGCCGACCTGTCTGCGATGCGTCGAGGGTTGGCCCGCCACGGCGTCCCGGTGGTGCAGCGCAGCGAGGAGGTGGCCCTGGCCCAGCAGGCTCCGGTGCGGGGCCTGCTCGACCTGCTGGCGGTGGTCGTCGGCCGGGACGAGCCGACGGCTGTACGGGTGGCCGACCTGCTCTGCGGCCCGTTCGGAGGCATCGACCCGGTGGCGCTCACCCGGGTGCGACGAGCCCTGCTGCACGCCGAGCGCCAGGGCGGCGGAGCCCGCCGGGCCGACGATCTGCTCGTGGCCGCCGTGGTCGGCGACCACGACGTCCCACCTGCGGCTCGGCCGCTGCTGCGGCTGCGCGCGGTGCTGGCTGCCGGACGGTCCGCGTCGGCGAGCGGCACGGTCGAGGACGTGCTGTGGGCCCTGTGGGAGGCATCGGGGGTCTCCGCCGGCTGGCGTGAGGCTGCGCTGGGCGGCGGCCACGACGGCGCCGCCGCTGACCGCGACCTCGACGCCGTGCTGGCCCTGTTCGACGCTGCGGCCCGGTTCACCGACCGGCTGCCCGGGGCCGGCCCCGCCCAGTTCCTCGACCACGTGCGTGCCCAGCAGCTGCCGGGGCCGGGCGGGGAGGTCCTGACGCCGCACCCCCCCGCCGTCTCGGTGCTCACCGTGCACGCGGCCAAGGACCAGGAGTGGGACACCGTGGCCGTCTGCCGGGTGCTCGAGGAAGGGTGGCCCGACCTGCGCCGTCGCGACACCCTGCTGGGCACGGCCGACCTCAGGCATGTGCTCGACCGGGGCCAGGTACCCGGCCCCGGCGAGCAGGCGTCGGCCCTGCTGGCCGCCGAGCGCCGCCTGCTGCTCGTCGCGGTCACCAGGGCGCGGGCCGACCTGCTCGTGACAGCGGTGGACGACGGCGACGTGCGGCCCTCCCGGCTGCTCGACGACCTGCGCCCCGCCGGTGAACGGGCGCCCGTGGCCGGTCTGCCCGACCGGGTGCTCACCCTGCCGCGGCTGGTGGGCGAGCTGCGGGCGAGCGTCTGCGACCCGTTGGCCATGCCGGGCGACCGGCGAGAGGCGGCACGGCTGCTGGCCCTGCTGGCCGCGCAGCGCGTGTCCGGAGCCCACCCCGACGACTGGTACGGCCTGGCGCCGGTGTCGGACCCGCGGCCGCTGCGCGAGCGTGGGGAGCCACTGACGCTGTCGCCGTCCCAGGTGGAGAAGTACCTGCGCTGCCCGTTGCGGTGGATGCTGCAGCGCGGCGGCGGCGACACCGGCGGGGCGCTGCGGACGGCGATCGGGTCGCTCGTGCACGACCTGGCCTTCGAGGCTGCCGAACAGGGGTGGACCGCCCAGCAGGTGTGGGAGGGCTTCGAGCAGCGCTGGGCCGACCTGGACACCGGGCAGGGCTGGGTGGCTCGCCGCGAGCGCACCCGGGTCGAGGCGATGGTCCGCCGCCTCGTGGGCTGGCTGTCGGACGCTCAGCGCACGTTCGCCGGCGCCGAGGTCGAGGTTCGCGTCGAGGTCGGCGACGTGGTCGTGATGGGGCGGGTGGACCGGCTCGAGCGGGCCCCGGACGGCTCGCTGGTCGTGGTCGACTTCAAGACCGGGGCGAGCGCACCGTCGCGGGCCGAGGTCGCTGAGAACGCCCAGCTCGGCGTCTACCAGTGGGCGGTCGCCGCCGGGGGGGCCGGGGCTGCTGGCGGCCCCGAGCCGGTGGCGGGCGGAGGCCGCCTCGTGCACCTCGGTCTGCGCGGCGGCGAGCGGGCCAAGGAGCAGCACCAGCCGGCGCTGGACCAGGCCGACGACCCCGCGTGGCCCCGAGGGCTGGTGGAGCAGGTGCGGGCAGGAGCGGCGCGGCCGACCTATGCCGCGCTGGTCGGCCCGTGGTGCGGGGGCTGCCCGGTACGCGCCTGCTGCCCGGCCCAGCCGGAGGGGGGACGGGTGAGCGCATGACGGCACCGACGGCGAGCAGTACCGGCCCGACTTCGCGTCGGCTGCTGAGCCCTGCCGGCATCGCGGCAGCTCTCGGCCGGCCCGCCCCGACCCCCGAGCAGGAGGCGGTGATCACGGCCCCGCTGGCCCCCGGCGTGGTGATCGCCGGTGCCGGCTCGGGGAAGACCGAGACGATGGCCGCCCGGGTGGTGTGGCTGGTGGCCAACGGCTACCTGGCCCCGCACGAGGTGCTCGGCCTCACTTTCACCCGCAAGGCCGCCGGCGAGCTGTCCGTGCGCGTCAGGCACCGCCTCGCCGGGCTCGCGGCGGTCCTCGGGTGGCCCGAGGCGGAGGGTGAGCCGACGGTCTCGACCTACGACGCCTTCGCGGCCCGGGTCCTCGCCGAGCATGGTGCCCGGCTGGGGCTGGAGTCCGACCGCCGCCTGCTCAGCCCGGCCGCCGCCTGGCAGCGGGCGGCCAGGCTCGTGCACGAGTGGGACGGTCCGATGGACGAGGTCGACTACGCCCCCGACACGGTGGTCGGGGACCTGCTGGACCTGCACGAGCAGGCCTGCGGGCACCTCGCCACGCTGCCGGCCGTGGCCGACCAGACCGCCCGGCTGGTCGAGGCCGTCGTGTCCCTACCGCCGGGGGCCCGGCAGCAGCGGCCGGTGCACAGCGGCCTGGCAACCGGGCTGCGGGCCCAACGCACCCGACTGCAGCTGCTGGGCCTGGTGGAGGAGTACCGGCAGGGGTTGACCCGGGACGAGGTGGCCGACTTCGCCACGGTCGCCGAGCAGGCGGCCCGGCTGGCTCTGGATGACCCTGCGGTCGGGGCGGCGCTGCGGGGGCAGTTCCGGGTGGTGCTGCTCGACGAGTACCAGGACACCTCGCACGCGCAGCTGGCGCTGCTGCACGCCGTGTTCGGCCCGGGTCACCCGGTCACCGCCGTCGGTGACCCGTTCCAGTCGATCTACGGGTGGCGCGGGGCGAACGCCGACACCCTCACCTCGTTCGCGCAGCGGTTCGCCTCCCCACCGGCCCCGGTGCTCGAGCGCACGCTGAGCACCTCGTTCCGCAACGACCGCCTGGTCCTTGCCGTCGCCAACGCCGTGGCGCAGCCGCTGCGAGCCGACGCGTCGGGGCCGACCGTCGCATCGCTGGAGCCCGCCCTGGATGCCGGCGTGGGCGAGGTCCGGGTCGCCCTGCACCGCACCGCGGCGGACGAGGCGCTCGCCCTCGCCCGGCAGGTTGACACGGTGTGGCGGGCCGGGGGCGGCGACCACCCCTGGCAGGTCCGAGGGGACGAGCGCCCCAGCGTGGCGGTGCTCGTGCGCAAGCGCGACCAGATCCCGCTGCTCGAGGCCGCGCTGCGCGAGCGCGACCTGCCGGTCGAGGTGGTGGGCCTGGACGGGCTGCTGACGCTGCCCGAGGTGGCCGACGTGGTGGCTCTGCTGCGGCTGCTGGCCGACCCGACCCGCGGCGACGCCTTCATGCGGCTGCTGACCGGACCGCTGCTGGCACTCGGTCCGCGCGACCTCGACGCCCTCGGCCGCTGGTCGCGCCGGCTGGCGCAGGATGCGCCGGCAGACGACCCGCCCGGCATCGTGGAGACCCTCGACCGGCCGCCACCGCCGGGGTGGCTCACCGACGCGGCCGGTGACCGGCTTCGCGCCTTCGCGGCCTGTGTCGCGCGGCTGCGCGCCCGGCTGTCCCGCCCGCTCGTCGACGTGGTCGCCGACGCCGTCCGCACCCTGCGCCTGGACGTCGAGACGAGTGCACGCGCGTGCCGCACCGGCGGAGTGGGCACCGCCCACCTGGACCGCCTCGCCGACGAGGCAGCCGCCTTCGCCGAGCTGTCCCCGCAGGCGGGCCTGGTCGAGTTCCTCGCCTACCTGAGCGCCGCGCAGGAGCAGGAGCGCGGCCTGAGGCGGGCGGCCGAGGTGCACCTCGGGGCCCGCATCCAGGTGGCCACGGTGCACGCGGCCAAGGGGCTGGAGTGGGACGTCGTCGCGGTGGCCGGGCTGTGCGACGGGGTATTCCCCGCGACGGGCCGCAGCGGCGCGGCCTGGGTGAGCGACCCGGGGACCCTGCCGTACCCGCTGCGGGGGGATGCGGCCCGGCTGCCGCAGCTGGACCTGGCCGGGCCGGCCGACCAGAGCGAGCTGGCGAGCGCGGTGGCCCGGCTGGTGGAGGACGGCCGCGTGCTGGACCTCGCCGAGGAGCGGCGGCTGGCCTACGTGGCTCTCACCCGCGCCCGACACGTGCTGCTCTGCCACGGGCACCGATGGGGGACGCCGGCGCGGCCGCGGGAGCCGTCCGCGTTCCTGCATGCGGTGGCCGGTGTGCCGGGCGTGCAGGTGGACGTGTGGGTGGAGGATCCCGGCGAGCGCCCGGGCCCGGGGGAGCACCCACCTGTGTGGCCGGTCGACCTGCTCGGGCCACGCCGGGCTGACGTCGAGCAGGGCGCGGCCCTCGTGCGGGCGGCCGTCGCCGGCGGTGCCGGCGACCTCGGGCCCGGTGTCGCATCCGGTCGGCTCGCCGACGCCGAGGCCGGCCTGTCACCGGCCGCGGCCGGCTGGGCCCGTGAGGTCGAGCTGCTGCTCGCCGAGCGCGCGGC
>Ga0209594_1000277_pt1 | contig 36126 bp, 33 predicted proteins | sample AshMeaCrysSpring_FD_184126 | JGI IMG/M metagenome (GOLD analysis project Ga0209594, IMG submission 184126) | Groundwater microbial communities from Big Spring, Nevada to study Microbial Dark Matter (Phase II) - Ash Meadows Crystal Spring... | ecosystem: Environmental > Aquatic > Deep subsurface... | reverse complement strand
TCCTCACGCTCGAGGGACTCTCGGCCGACGAGCTCGAGCAGTTCCTCGACCTGGCGCAGTTCTACGTGCGCACGCCGGGCGACATGCCGCCGCGCGACCAGAGCCTCGCCGGCCGGACGGTCGCGAACCTCTTCTTCGAGCCGAGCACGCGCACGCGGGTTTCCTTCGAACTCGCGGCGACCCGCCTCGGCGCCGACGTCGTCAACCTCGACCTGCAGTCGTCCTCGCGCGTGAAGGGCGAGACCGTACTCGACACGATCTATACGCTGCAATCGATGCTGGTCGACGTCTTCGTGATGCGCGATGCCGAGCCCGGGTTGCCGGCCTACGTCGCGGGGCACGTGGCGCCGCACGTGAGCGTGCTGAATGCCGGCGAAGCCCACGTCTCCCACCCGACCCAGGGGCTGCTCGACACGCTGACGATCCGTCAGCGCAAGGGCGACCTGAAGCCGCTCGCGGTCGCGATCGTGGGCGACATCCGCCATTCGCGCGTCGCGCGCTCGACCGGCACGGCGCTCCTCGCGCTCGGCGTGGGCGAGCTCAGGCTGGTGAGCCCGGCGAGCCTCGCGGCGGACGCCGGCGAACTCGCGGGCGCGAAGCGTTTCACGACCCTGCGCGAGGGCATCCGCGGCGCAGACGTGGTGATGGCGCTCCGCATCCAGCGCGAGCGCATGCCCGGGGCGGCCTCGCTCGACGACGACACCTTCAACCGCGAGTGGGGCATCACGGCGGAGAACCTGCGGCTCGCGGCGCCGGATGCGATCGTGATGCACCCGGGCCCCATGAACCGTGGCGTCGAGATCACGAGCGAGGTGGCCGACGGGCTGCAGTCGGTGATCCGCACCCAGGTGCAGAACGGCGTGGCGGTGCGCATGGCCGTGCTCGCCACGATCGTGCGCAACGTGCAGCTGCGCAACGTCGAGGCTGGCCGGAGGGCGGGATGAGCGACCGCTCGCACCGCGGCACGATCTTCGTCGAGGACGCGGAGCTCCTCGACTCGCAGGAATATCCGGGGCAGCAGTTCGTCATCCGGCTGCGCGCGCCGAAGTGCGCCGCGGCGGCCACCCCGGGCAGCTTCGCCCACCTGACCTGCGACGCGCAGATCCCGATGCGCCGGCCGCTGTCGATCATGCGCGCGGATGCGAAGGCCGGCTGGATCGACATCCTCTACAAGATCGTGGGTCCCGGCCTCGAGGCGCTGTCGAAGCAGCCGGTGGGCGCGGCGGTTTCGGTGATGGGGCCGATCGGAAAGGGATTCACGCCCTGCACGGAGCGGCCGCGGACGCTGCTCGTGGGCGGCGGCGTCGGCATCCCGCCGATGGTGTTCCTGGCGGAATCGCTGAAGGCCCGGGCCGACGCGCGCTGGCAGCCGCTCGTGCTGATGGGCTCTGAGATTCCGTTCCCGTTCAGGACGCGCCCGTCGACGATCGTCGTGCCGGGCATTCCAGCGGAAGCGATCGCCTGCATGCCGCTGCTCGACGACTGGGGCGTGCCGAGCCGGCTCGCGACGCTGGCCGGTTTCCCCGGCTGCTTCGACGGCTACGTCACGGATCTCGCCGCCGCGTGGCTCGGCTCGCTCGATGCAGCCGCGCTCGCCGAGGTGGAGGTCTTCGCCTGCGGGCCGACGCCGATGCTGCAGGCGACGGCCAGGGTCGCGCGCCGCTTCGGCGTGCCCTGCCAGGTGTCGCTCGAGGAGTTCATGGCCTGCGCGGTCGGTGGCTGCGCGGGCTGCGCCGTGCCCGTCGTGCAGGCGGACGGCTCGCTCGCGATGAAGCGCGTGTGCGTGGACGGGCCGGTGTTCGACGCGAACGCGGTGTATCCGCCCGCGGCCTAGCACGTTCGAGCCGCCGGCCAGTGGCGGGATTGCATCGTCCCGGCTCGGCCGCGATCATGAGCCATGATCCTGCTGCCACTGGTCCTCGCCACCACCACCGCGATCGCACCCGTCGTCTCCGCCGAGCGCATCCGCGAGGACGTGCGCGTACTCGCCTCCGACGAATTCGAGGGCCGCGGCCCCGGCGAAGCCGGTGAGCGCAAGACCGTCGACTACCTGTCGAAGGCCTTCGCGGCCGCGGGCCTCGAGCCCGGCGGCGTGGACGGCCTGTGGACCCAGCCCGTGCCGCTCGTGCGGCTCGACCGGCAGCCGGGTGCCAAGCTGTCGCTCACGATCGCCGGCCACCCGATCGCGTTGACGCCCGGCGGCAACGCGGCGCTCACGCTGCGCAACGTTGGCCGCACGGAGGTGACCAACGCTCCGCTGGTCTTCGGTGGCTACGGCGTCGCGGACACTTCGCTTGGATGGGGTGCCTACGACGGTGTGGACGTGCGCGGCAAGGTCGTCGTCGTGCTCGCCAACGACCCGGACTTCGAGGCCGGCCGCGACCTCGGGTTCGAGGGGCGCCGCATGGTTCTGGCCGGTCGCATCGGCAGCAAGTTCGAGGTCGCGGCGAGGGCGGGCGCGCTCGGCGTGCTCGTGATCCACGAGGACGCCGCGGCGAGCTATCCGTTCCTGCAGGTGGCGAGCGGCGACGCCCTGCCCACCTTCGTGCTGGCGCCGCCGAAGCCCTCGACGCTGCAATTCACGGGGTGGCTGCGTGGCGACGCGGCGTCGGACCTGCTTTCGCGCGTCGGCCTCGACCTCGACTCGCTGAAACGGCGCGCCCGCGAAGCGGCCTTTCGCGCCTTCGCCATCGAGGGCGCGACGGCGAGCGCGACCGGAGAGGTCCGGGCGACGTACGTCGTGAGCCAGAACGTGCTCGCGCGGATCAGGGGATCTTCGCGCCCGGACGAATACGTGCTGTACGGTGCGCACTGGGATGCCAACGGACGCAACGGCCCCGACGAGAAGGGCGACCCGATCCGCAATGGTGCGGTCGACAACGCCACCGGCACCGCCGAGGTCCTCGAGATCGCCCGCGCCTTCGCGAAGGGCCCGAAGCCCGCGCGAACCGTCGTGTTCGCCGCCTGGACCGCCGAGGAGAAGGGACTGCTCGGCGCGGAGGCCTACGCGGCGAACCCGATCTATCCGCTCGCGCGGACCGCGGCGGTGATCAACCTCGACCCGCACGTCGTGCTGGACGCGGCGCGCGACATCGAACTGATCGGCGGCGGCCGCACCGACCTCGAGCTGCGGCTCGCCGAGGCCGCTGCGAAGCTCGGGTTGCGCGTCACGCTCGAACCGAATCCCGAGGCGGGGTGGTATTTCCGGTCCGATCACTTCCCGTTCGCGAAGCGCGGCGTGCCGGCCATCGCGTTCCGCGCCGGTCGCGACCTCGTGGATGGCGGGATCGCGGCCGGCAATGCGATCGTCGGCCCGTACAACGCGCGGGACTACCACCAGACAACCGACGAGTTCGACCCGCGCTGGACGTTCGCGGGCACCGTGCAGGAGGCGACCGTCGCCTATGAACTCGGCCGCTCGATCGCGAACCAGGCGCGCTGGCCAGGATGGTATCCCGGCGTCGAGTACGGTTCCGTGCGTGCGACGAGCGATCTGGAACGCGCGGTGAGGGACTGAGATTGGCCGATAGTACCCGGTCGCGAACGTCCGCTTCCATGGCGAGTTGTAGCCGCCCAGTGTCGCAACCCGACTGTCGGCCGGGACCTGGTGATGCGGGTTGCGCCGACGGCCGAGCGACTAGCCGAAGTTGATCTTCGCCTCGAGGTTCGTTCGCGAGTCGGCGTTCGAAATCGCCTCCTCGAGCGAGATCTTGCCGTCGAGGTAGAGCTGGTAGAGCGCGACGTCGAAACTCTGCATGCCCTTCTCGCCGCTGCGGACCAGCGCTTCCTTCACGCCGATCACGTCGCCTTTCTTCACGAGCTCCTGCACGTGCGGCGTGTTGAGCAGCACCTCGATCGCGGCGCAGCGCTTTCCATCCTTGCCCATCACCAGGCGCTGCGAAAGGATCGCCTTCAGGTACTGCGACAGGTCGAGGAATATCTGCGAGTGCTGGTCGCGCGGGAACATGTTGATGATGCGGTCGAGCGTCTCGGCCGCGTTGTTCGCGTGCAGCGTGGCGAGGCACAGGTGGCCGGTACCCGCGAAGGTGATCGCGTACTCCATCGACTCTCGGTCGCGGATCTCGCCGATCAGGATCACGTCGGGCGCGGCGCGCATGGCGCTCCTGAGCGCGCGGTGGAACGACTTCGTGTCGAGGCCCACTTCGCGCTGGTTCACGATCGACTTCTTGTTCGAGTGCAGGAACTCGATCGGGTCCTCGACCGTGAGGATGTGGTCCGAGGAGTTCAGGTTGCGGAAGTTGATCATCGCGGCGAGCGACGTCGACTTGCCCGAGCCCGTGGCACCCACCATGAGCACCAGCCCGCGCTTGATCATGACGAGTTCCTTCATGATCTCGGGCAGGCCGAGTTCCTCGATGGTCGGCATCTCCGCCGTGATGTAGCGCAGCACCATCGCCGGGTTGCCGCGCTGGTGGAACACCGCGACGCGGAACCGCCCGAGGCCGGGCTCCGAAACCGCGAAGTCGATCTCGAGCTCCTGCTGGAAGTAGTCGATCTGCTCCTGGTTCATCAGGCCGTAGGCGGCCTGCCGCACCTGGTCGGCGGTGAGCACCTGCCGGTTCACCGGCATGATCTTGCCCTCGATCTTGATCTTGATCGGGGCGTTCGACGTGAAGAAGAGGTCCGAGGCCTTCTTCTCCACCATCAGCTTGAACAGCGGCCGCGTATTCAGCACGAAATTGCGGCCGGTGGCCGCGCCGGCGGTCGTGTCGCTCAGGACCCTGTCGCCGCCCGGGTTCGTGGTATCGAGGTCGGTCGACGACATGTTCCTATTCCTCTTCCTCGAGGATCTTGAGCGCGCCCGACTCGTCGAGGTGTGACTTGTCGGCGCGCTTGCTCTCGAGCTTGATCCGCAGCCGGATCTCGTTCTTCGAGTCCGCGTTCCTGAGCGCTTCCTCGTAGGAGATCACGCTGGACTCGTAGAGCTCGTAGAGCGCCTGGTCGAAGGTCTTCATGCCGAGCCGGTTCGACTTGGCCATGATTTCCTTGATGGCCGCCACCTCGCCGCGGAAGATCAGGTCGGCGATCAGCGGCGTGTTGAGCATGACCTCCATCGCGGCGATGCGGCCCTTGCCGGCCTCGCGCGGCACGAGGCGCTGAGACACCATCGCGCGGATGTTGAGCGAGAGGTCCATGAGGAGCTGCTCGCGGCGGTCCTCGGGGAAGAAGTTGATGATGCGGTCGAGCGCCTGGTTGGCGCTGTTCGCGTGCAGCGTCGCGAGCACCAGGTGGCCCGTCTCCGCGAACTGGATGCCGTACTCCATCGTGTCGCGGTCGCGGATCTCGCCGATCAGGATCACGTCCGGCGCCTGGCGCAGCGTGTTCTTGAGCGCCATGTGCCAGCTGTCGGTGTCGACGCCCACCTCGCGCTGCGTGACCACGCAGTTCTTGTGGGCGTGGACGTACTCGATCGGGTCCTCGATCGTGATGATGTGGCCGCGCGTCTTCTCGTTGCGGTAGTCGAGCATCGCGGCGAGCGAGGTGGACTTGCCGGAGCCCGTGGCGCCCACCAGGATGCAGAGTCCGCGCTTCGAGAGCACGATCTCCTTGAGGATCGGCGGGAGCTCGAGCTCCTCGATGGTCGGCACCTTGACGTTGATGGTGCGCAGCACCGCTCCGGTGAGCCCCATCTGCACGAAGGCGCTGACGCGGAAGCGGCCGATGCCCGGCGGCGCGATCGCGAAGTTGCACTCCTTGGTCGCGTCGAACTCCTTCGTCTGCCGGTCGTTCATGATCGCGCGGACGAGGAGCTGCGCCTGCTCCGGGGCGAGCGGCTGGTTGGTCTGCGGCTTGATCTCGCCGTCGACCTTGATGGCCGGCGGGAAGCCCGCCGTGATGAAGAGGTCGGAACCCTTGCGCTCGACCATGCGGCGCAGGAGGTCCTGCATGAGCTTGATGCCTTGCTCGCGTTCCATGGTTCTCCCTTCGCGCGGCGTCCCGGAGGGTCAGCCCGCGGTCAGAAGTCCTCCTTGTTCTGCGCCCTGAAGCGCGCTTCTTCCTTGGTGATCAGGCCCTTCTGCAGCAGCTCCTTCAGGCACTGGTCCAGGGTCTGCATGCCGGCGGCCTGTCCGGTCTGGATCGCCGAGTACATCTGGGCGATCTTGCCCTCGCGGATCAGGTTGCGGATCGCCGGGGTGCCGATCATGATCTCGTGCGCCGCGATGCGGCCGCCGCCGATGCGCTTCAGCAGCGTCTGCGAGATCACCGCGCGCAGCGACTCGGAGAGCATCGCGCGCACCATTTCCTTCTCCGCCGCCGGGAACACGTCCACGACGCGGTCGATGGTCTTGGCGGCCGAGCTCGTGTGCAGCGTGCCGAACACCAGGTGGCCGGTCTCGGCGCCGGTGAGCGCGAGCCGGATCGTCTCGAGGTCGCGCATCTCGCCCACCAGGATCACGTCCGGGTCCTCGCGCAGCGCCGAGCGCAGGGCCTCGCTGAAGCCGAGCGTGTCGCGGTGCACCTCGCGCTGGTTGATCAGGCAGCGCTTCGACTCGTGCACGAACTCGATCGGATCCTCGATCGTGATGATGTGGTCGGGGCGGTTGTCGTTGACGTAGTTGATCATCGCGGCGAGCGTGGTCGACTTGCCCGAGCCGGTCGGGCCGGTGACGAGCACCAGGCCGCGCGGCTGCATCGCGATGTCCTTGAAGATCTTCGGCGCGTTCAGGTCGTCGAGCGACAGCACCACCGAGGGGATGTTGCGGAACACGGCCGCCGCGCCGCGGTTCTGGTTGAAGGCGTTGACGCGGAAGCGTGCGAGCTTCGGAATCTCGAACGAAAAGTCCGTCTCGTAGAACTCCTCGTAGGCCTTCCGTTGCTTGTCATTCATGATGTCGTACACCATGCTGTGCACTTCCTTGTGCGTCAGCGGTGGCATGTTGATCCGCTTCATGTCGCCGTCGACGCGGATCATCGGGGGCACGCCCGACGACAGGTGCAGGTCGGAGGCCTTGTTCTTGACGGCGAAAGCCAGAAGTTGGGCAATGTCGACGGCCATCGGGGATCCCTCGGGCTCGCGCGCCGTTCCAAGTCCGGCCGGTCCACGCGGGCGGCCGCAGTATAGAACAGGGCCTCGGACCCCAATATGTTAACCGCTCCGCAGTTCTCACCCGACAGGCTCGAGGGGGTTCGCGCCCGGATCGCCGCCGCCGCCCACCTGGCCGGCCGGGATCCCGGATCGGTGACCCTGCTGGCGGTGAGCAAGCAGCAGCCGGCGGAGGTCGTGCGGGCGGCCGCCGGGGCCGGGCAGCGGCACTTCGGCGAGAACTACGTGCAGGAGGCGGTCGCGAAGATCGACGCGCTCCGTGATCTCGGGCTCGACTGGCACTTCATCGGGCAGCTGCAATCGAACAAGTCCCGGGAGGTGGCCGAGTCCTTCCAGTGGGTGCACACGCTCGACCGGGCGAAGATCGCCGAGCGGCTGAGCGCGCAGCGACCGCATTACTCGGGGCCGCTCGATGTGCTGATCCAGGTCAGGCTCGCCGACGAGGCGGCCAAGGGCGGGGTGGCGCCGGCGGAGCTTCCGACCCTCGCCGAGGTGGTGGCCGGACTGCCGCGGCTCAGGCTGCGCGGCTTGATGTGCCTGCCGCCGGAGGAGACGCTCGAAGCCCGCCAGCGCGTGCCCTTCCGGCGGTTGCGCGAGCTTTTGCAGGAATTGACGGCGCGGGGACACGCGCTCGACACGCTGTCCATGGGCATGAGCGGCGACCTCGAGGCCGCGGTGGCCGAGGGCGCCACGATCGTGCGCATCGGCACGGCGCTCTTCGGCCCCCGCCACTGAGCAGGAGAAACGAACCATGCGCATCGCCTTCATCGGCGGCGGACACATGTCGACGAGCCTGATCGGCGGCCTCGTGCGACGCGGAACGGAACCGGCGACGCTCGTGGTCTCCGACCCCGTGCCCGCGCAGTTGCAGCGCCTCGCCCGCGACTTCGGCGTGCGGAGCACCGCCGACAACAACCAGGCCGTGCGCGACGCGGACCTCGTCGTGCTCGCGGTGAAGCCGCAGGAAATGGCGAACGTGGCGCGCGGCATCTCGAGGGAGCTGGCGTCACGACGCCGCATCGTCGTGTCGATCGCGGCCGGCCTCCGGCTCGGCGACCTCGGCCGCTGGCTCGGCGACGGCGTCCCGGTGGTGCGAGCCATGCCGAACCGGCCAGCACTCGTCGGTGCCGGCATCACCGCGCTCTATGCCGGCCCTGACGTCACCGGCGCCGACCGTGCGGCCGCGGAGCAGCTCATGGCCGCCGTGGGCGAGACCGTCTGGCTCGAGGACGAGTCACAGATGGACGTGGTGACCGCGGTCTCCGGCAGCGGTCCCGCCTATTTCTTCCTGTTGATCGAGGCGCTCGAGGCGGCCGGCATCGAGCACGGGCTCAGCCCGCCGACCGCGAGGCGGCTCGCCGTCGCCACGGCACAGGGTGCAGGACGCCTGGCCATCGAAAGCGGCGAGGCGCCGGCGACGCTTCGCGAACAGGTCACCTCGAAGGGCGGCACGACGGCAGCGGCGCTCGAGGTGCTCGAAGCCTCCGCCGTGCGCGCGATCTTCCACCACGCGGTGACGGCGGCGACGCGCCGGTCGGCGGAGCTCGCCGGCGAGTTCGGGGGGCGCTGAGCGATGGCCGCGATCCTCTTCGTCCTGCACGCGCTACTCACGCTCGTCATCGTGGCCTTCCTGCTGCGCGTCCTGATGCCCCTGGTGCGCGCCGATTTCCGCAATCCGCTCGGCCAGGCGGTCCTGCGCTTCACGGATCCCCTCGTCCGCCCGCTGCGCCGCGTCATGCCGCCAGCAGGCAAGGTCGACGTCGCCTCCGTCGCCGCGCTGCTCATGGTCCAGCTGGCAGGCACCGCGCTGCTGCGACTCGTCGCGGGCGGCGGCTTCGCCGCCGGCCCGATCGTCGTCATCGCGTTCAAGGAGTTGCTGCGCACGGTCCTGCAGTTCTTCACGGTCGCGATCCTGGTGCAGGCGGTGCTGAGCTGGGTCGCGCCCGGGACCTACAACCCGGCTACGCAGTTGCTCGGCCGCCTGTGCGAGCCACTGCTCAGGCCGTTCCGGCGCCTGCTGCCGCCGATCGGCGGCCTCGACTTCTCGCCGATCTTCGTGCTGATCGGCCTCCAGGCGCTGCTGATCCTGCTCCGCTGAACGTCGTCATGGCGATCGCGCGGCGCGACGATGGCGACCTGCTGCTCGAGGTGCGGGTGCAGCCGCGCGCCTCGCGCACCGAGATCGCAGGCGCGATGGGCGACCGGCTGCGCGTCCGGCTGCAGGCGCCACCCGTCGACGGGCGGGCCAACGCAGCACTCGTGGAGTTCCTCGCCGATACCTTCGACGTTCCCCGGGCCCGCGTGACGATCGAGCACGGCCTCGCGGGCCGCGACAAGCGCGTGCGCATCCGCGGCGTCGGCGTTGTTGCACCGCAACTTCGCGCGCTGCTCGGCTGCGACTGACACGCGACGGCAGGCGGCAGCGACGGCCGGTTTGGCCTATAGTTCTACAGGCATCACGCCGCAACGACAGGGGGATACGACGATGTCGAATCGCGTCGCGTTCTTGTTCCCGTTGTTACTCGCGCTCGCCGCGCTCGCGTCCTGCGGCGACCGTGGGCCCGCCCCCACCAAGGCCCAGACAGCGGCTCCGAGCGAGCCCACGCACCAGGTCTTCGGCGACTACGAGCTGCACTACAACGCGCTGCGCACCGACCAGCTCGCGCCGGAGGTCGCCCGCGCCTACGGCATCGAGCGCAGCGCGAACCGCGTGATGCTCAACGTCTCGCTCCTGCGGCGAAACGCCGACGGCAGCACCACGCCCGTCGACGGACGCGTGAACGCTCGTGCCTACAACCTGAACGGACAGCTGAAGAATCTCGAGATGCGCCGCATCGCGGAAGGCCCGGCGGTGTATTTCATCGGCGAGGTCGGGATCAGCGGCAGCGAGATCCTGGTCTTCGACATCGACGCCGCTCCGCTCGACCAGGCGACCAGTTTCACCGTCCAGTTCAAGCGCGAATTCTTCGCCGACTGATGCTCCGGCACTGAAAAAAAAGGGCTTTGGAGCTTATACACGCGCCGATCTTGTGCTATTTTTCGGCGCGCTGAAGACTAAACGGGGCCAGCGGCCCGCGATCATCCACAGGAGAGTTAAATGGCCAAGAAGAGTTCCGCTCCCACCAAGTCCGACATCCTCGCCGCGATCTCGAAGGACACGGGCCTGTCGAAGAAGCAGGTCGCCACGGTGTTCGACTCGCTGTCGACCGTGATCAAGAAGAGCCTGAAGTCACACGGCCTGTTCACCCTGCCGGGCCTGGCGAAGATGAAGGTCGTGAAGAAGCCCGCCACGAAGGCGCGCGAAGGCGTGAACCCGTTCACGGGCGAGAAGATGACCTTCAAGGCCAAGCCGGCCAGCAAGAAGGTGCGCGTGATGCCGCTCAAGAACCTGAAGGGCATGGTCAACTGACCGTACGCGATTTCCCGCCGGGGCGGCCCCGCCGCCCCGGCGATTGCCCGCCCGCCACCTCCCGCGCGGGCCGGCTCAGACGCCGGAATCCGGCGTTCTTCCAGCCAGAAACCCGTTGACCGCCGACCTGAGCTCGCCGAGCCGGCCGTGGAAGAAGTGTTCCGCGCCCTCGAACACGACGAGTTCCGGCGGTTCGTCGTAGGACGCGACCCAGGAGCGCACGATCGCGAAGTCGACGAGCTCGTCGGCGTCGCCCTGGACGACGAGCCAGGGACATCGCGGGTGCGCCGTGTCGTGCGCGAGGATCCGTCCGACGGGCGGCGCGACGGTGACGAGCGCGAGCGGTTTCACGATCGCGGCCGCCTGCAGGGCGACCGCGGCTCCGAACGAGAACCCGGCGAGCCACAGCGCATCGCAGCGCCAGTGCGCCCGGGCCCAGGCTGCGACGACGAGGGCATCCTCGAGTTCGCCACGGCCCGCGTCGTATTGGCCCGCGCTCGAGCCGACGCCGCGGAAATTGAAGCGGACCGTGGGGGCGCCGAGTTCCTGCATTGCGCGCGCGAGCGTATGCACGACCTTGTTCTGCATCGTGCCGCCGTAGAGCGGGTGCGGGTGGCAGACCACGCCGGCCACCGCCACCGGCGATCCTGCGCGCGGCTCCTCGATCCGCGCCTCGAGCGGGCCGGCGGGTCCGTCAATGGTCGCGGCCCGTGGCACGGGCGGCACGAAATGCTGCGTCAAACCCGGCTCCGTGAACCTGACGGGAACAGTGTGCCAGAATCGGTGGAGAGCCCACGGAACGGCGGAGACCACCATGCAACTCATGTCCTCGAACTTCGGTCATGGCCAGCGCATCCCGGAGGAGTTCACGTTCTGCGCCCAGGATCCGGTCCAGCACGTGCGGCCCGCGGCCAATCGCAACCCGCACCTGCGCTGGAGCGGCGCGCCGTCGGCGACCCGCTCGCTCGTGCTGGTCTGCGTGGACAGCGACGTCCCGACCCGGCCCGACGACGTGAACAAGGAAGGACGCACGGTACCTGCGTCGCTCCCCCGCGCCGACTTCCATCACTGGCTGCTAGTCGACATCCCGCCGCAGGTGCAGGAGATCCACGCCGGCCAGTGTTCGGACGGGATCACGGCGCGAGGCAAACGTACTCCCGCCGGGCCGGCCGGCTCACGGCAGGGGCTCAACGACTACACGTCGTGGTTCTCGGGCGATGCCGGCATGGGCGGCGACTATTTCGGCTACGACGGCCCGTGCCCGCCCTGGAACGACGAACTCCTCCACCACTACCACTTCGTGCTCTACGCGACCGACCTCGAGCGCTGCCCCGTCGAGGGCGCTTTCACGGGACCGCAGGTGATGAAGGCGATCGAGGGGCACGTGCTCGCCGAGGCGCGACTCACGGGCACCTACACCCTGAACCCGGCCGTGCGCTGAACGGCCCACCGGGCGTCAGGGCGCGGCGAGCAGGTCCGGCGGGCCGAAGAGGAAGACAGCGCCGACGGTGACGGCGAACGCGAAGAGCAGGAGCAGGGTCACGATGATCGGTCCGGCCTGCACGCGCGCGACCGCGAGCATGTCCTCGAAATCGTCCATCCACTTGAGCAGGCGTTCCATCGTCCGCGACCGTCACCAATATGAGATACGCCCGCAACGGCGGCCGGGATTACTTGGGCTTGTCGAAGGCGTCCTTGGCCTTGTCGGCCCAGCTCTTGTAGCTCGAGACGCTGTAGAGCGCCTTGGCGATCACCGCCTGGCGCGAGGTCGAGCCCGGCTGTTGCCGCACCCGGTCGAGCCAGTTGTTGTAGGCGTCCCAGCCCTCGGCCGCCGCGCCGAATTTCGATCGCCGGCCGACGCCCGCCGGGGCGTCGGTGTCGGTCCCGGCCCCGTGGCTGCTCTGGTTTTTGTGTTCTCTCATGACGCCACCGCTCTCGTGGCATGCAAGCTACGGCAGCCGGACCCTCGAGTCCGGTACCGGTTCACACTTCGCGAAGCTCAGGTGACGATGCGGTAACAGGGTCGGTAGTCGCCGCCGATGCGCATGCGGCCCTGGCGGACGAACGACGCGAGGAGTTCCCCGAGCGGCTCGAGCAGCTCGCGGTCGCCGTGCAGCTGGAATGGGCCGTGCTCCTCGATCATGCGGATGCCGGGTTCCTTTACGTTGCCCGTGACGATGCCGGAAAACGCACGTCGCAGCTCCGCGGCGAGTTGGTGCGGCGGGTGATCGCGGCGGATCTCGAGCGCGGCCATCGTCTCGTGCGTGGGTTCGAACGGCTGCTGCAGTTCGCGCGGGATCGCGAGCGTCCAGTTGTAGTTGTAGGCGTCGCTCGTCCGGCGGCGGTACTCGCGCACCGCGTCCATGCCCCGCAGCATCTCGCGGGCGACCTCGGCCGGGTCGCCGGTGACGATGCGATAGCACTGGGCCGCCTTCGGCCCGAGCGTCTTCGCGAGGAAGGCGTCGATGCGGCGGAAGTACTCCTCGCTGCCGGGCGGTCCCGTGAACACGACCGGGATCGGTTGCGCCTCGTTCGCCGGGTCGAGCAGGATGCCGAGCAGGTAGAGAATCTCCTCGGCGGTCCCCGCCCCGCCCGGGAAGACGACGATCCCGTGCCCGGTGCGCACGAACGCCTCGAGGCGCTTCTCGATGTCCGGGAGGATCACGAGCTGGTTGACGATGGCGTTCGGCGGCTCGGCGGCCACGATGCCCGGCTCGGTGAGGCCGATGTAACGCCCGCCGGCGATGCGCTGCTTCGAGTGGCCGATCGTCGCGCCCTTCATCGGGCCCTTCATCGCGCCGGGGCCGCAGCCGGTGCAGACGTTCAGGCCGCGCAGTCCGAGCTCGTAGCCGACCCGCTTCGTGTAGTCGTACTCCTCGCGGCTGATCGAGTGGCCGCCCCAGCACACGACGATGTCCGGACGCACGCGCGGCCGCAGCAGCCCTGCGTTGCGCAGCACGCGGTAGACGGCGTTCGTGATGCCCTGCGACTCCGTGAGCTCGATGCTGCCGTGCTCGTAGACCTCTCCGTGGATGTAGAGCACGTCGCGAAGCACGGCGAAAAGGTGTTCCTGGATACCGCGGATCATGCGGCCGTCGACGAAGGCCGCGGCGGGTGCGTTGCGGAGCTCGAGCTTCACGCCCCAGGCCTGCCTGACGACGCGGATGTCGAAGTCGGCGTAGCGCTCGAAGATCGCGCGCGCGTCGTCGGTCTCGCCGCCCGCGTTCAGCACGGCGAGCGAGCAGCGCCGGTAGAGCTCGTAGAGGCCGCCGCGCGAGGAATCGAGGAGCCGGTCGACCTCCTGCTGGGAGAGGTTCTCGAGGCTGCCGGTCGGCGTGACGCGCGCGTCGACCGCGTCCTGCTCGTCGGCGCCCGCGACGGACACCTCGAAGCGCTTCATCACGGGCGGATCTCGATCGGCGTCCCGACTCCCGTGCGCAGCCAGATGTCGACCATGTCCGAGTTGCTGACGGCGATGCAGCCGTTGGTCCAGTCGAAATTCTCGTAGTACTGCGGCGACTTGCGCCGCACGTTCGGCTGGCCGTGGATCATGATGAGGCCGCCCGGCTTGAGGCCGAGCTGCTTCGCGCGCGCCTTGTCTGCCTCGTTCGGGTACGAGACCTCGAGCGAGAGGAAGAACTCGCTCTTCGGATTGCGGCGCACGAGCTCGTAGCTGCCCTCCGGCGTGCGAAAGTCACCCTCTCGCAACTTGTGACCGGTGGGGTTCAGGCCGAGGCGGATCGGGTACTCGGCCACGATCTGGTTGGCGCGCATAAGGTAGAGCCGCCGCTCGGACTTCTTGACGACCACCCGGTCCGCCATCTGGTACTGCCCGCCCTGTGCGACCGACGACGGCATCCCGGCCGAGCTCACGCTGCCGAAGGGCACGGCCGCACCGGCGGATTCAGGCGCCGGCGCAGTTACGCTCACGGCGGGCGCGCTGCCCGGCGCTTCCGGGGCCGCAGCGGGTGGCGGCCCCGCGGCGGGCGGAGGCGCGGCAGCGGGTACCGCGGCGGGCGCTCCGGACGAAAAGCCGGCCGGCTGCGGGGTGGCGGGCACGGATGCCGGTGCAGGAGTGGGACTGGGAGCGGCCTCGGCAGCCGGCGGCTGGGACCCGTGCCACGCGGGACCACCGCTCGAGATCGAACCGAAGCCCTGGGCCAGGGCCGAGGTGGCCCCGACGATGAGCGATGCCGCGAGCGCGGCCCTGGCCAGGCAGAGGTTCTTCATGCGGGGCGGATTATAGCGGCGCGACGGCGTACGTCATCCCCCGAGACCGGACCGCGGGGCTCGAGCGCCGCGATGGCGTCGTTGGCCGCACTCAGGGCTTCGCCACGCGCTGCGCCGCCACCTCGTCCTCGAACACGCCGACGACCTGGACCTTGTCGTTGCCGCGCAGGAGTTCGCCCCCGCGCACGATGACCGAGTCCCCTGCGGCCAGCCTGCCGTCCACCGCGATCCAGCCGCCGTCGGCCGTGCCGGATTTCACGTCGACGCGCTCGGCCCTGAGCTCCTTGGTGACGCGGTACACGTAGAGGCCGTCGGCGCGGATGATGAGCGCGTCGCGCGGCACGGAGAGCCGCCGTTGCGGCGGGCCGAGCGGCAGCACGACCTGCACCGTGTTGCCCGGCGCCAGCAGTCCCTCCACGGGCGGCGCCTTGACGAGGACCTCGAACGACTGCGAGCGCGGATCGCCGGCAGGCACGATGCTGTGCACCGCGGCGGTGAATTGACGCCCCTCCGTCGTGACGTCGACGACGTGTCCCGGCTGGATGGCGCGCACGTGGCGCAGGGGAACGAACAGCCGGATCTCGAGCTCGTCCGGATTGACGAGCCGCGCCACGACTTCGCCGCGTGCGACCTCCTCGCCTGCGCGACGCACCCGGTCCGACACCACGCCTGCGAACGGCGCGGTGATCCGCGAGCGGGCGAGCTGGTCGTCGGTCTGCGCCAGCAGCGCGCGGGCCACCTCGAGATCCGCCGCGGCCAGGTCGCGATTCGACTGCGCCTGGTCGACGTTGAAACGCGAGACCGCGTTGCCCGACGCCCGCAGCCGCTCGAGTTCGCGGTCGAGGCTCTTGAGGTTGACCGCCGCACGGTTGACGCGCGCCGCCTGCTCCGCGCGCGCGAGCGCGAGTTCCCGCGTGTCGAGCCGCGCGACGAGCGCGCCTGCGGCAACGGCCGAACCGGGCTCGGCGACCCACTGCAGGCGCCCGCCCACCGAGGCGGCAAGATCGGCCGAGGCGCGCGACCGCACGAGACCCGCGGCCTGCACGGACGGCGCGAGCTCGCGCACCTGGGCCCTGGCCACCTGCACGGACGCGGGGGGCCGGTCCTGGGCTCCGGCCACCCCGGCGAGCGCAACGAGCGCGACGAGCGCGGGCGCGACGACCTGCGGGGCGGGACGGCGATGGAACAATGCGGTCATCGAGCAGGCTCCTGGTTCAGGGCCGATTGCGGCGCGTGCGCGGCGTGTGTCGCAGGCTCCTCGCCCAGCCTCAGCAGGCTCGGCATCAGCACCCAGGTGAACAGCGTACCGACGACCATGCCACCGGAGACGACGGCCGCGAGCCCGCGGTAGATCTCCGCGCCGAGGCCCGGCATGAAGATGAGCGGGGCCATGCCGAGCACGGCGGTGAGCGTCGAGAGAACGATCGGCCGCGCACGGGTCTCGAGCGCCTCGGCCACGGCGTGCCGGCGCGGCACGCCGTTGCGCTCGCGGGCACGCGTCTGGTCCACGAGCAGGATCGCCGCATTGACCACGAGCCCGAGCAGGATGATGAAGCCGATCATCGTCAGCAGGTCGAGCGCCTGGAAGCCGAACAGCCCGACGAGCCGCAAGGCGAGGATGCCGCCGGCGACCGAGACCGGGATCACGACCATGACGAGCAGGCTGTCGCGGATCGAACGGAACAGCGCCGCCATCAACGCGAAGAGGATCACGAGCGCGAGGAGGAAGTTCTGACCCATCGCCGCAAGCGCCTCGTGCAGGTCGTTGGCGGATCCGGCGTAGGTCAGCTGCACCCTGGGCGCCATCGCGGCGCGGATCTTGGGCTCGACCTGCGCCTTGAGCGTCTCGAGCGCCTCGTCGAGCGTCATGTCCTCGGGCGGCTCGAAATTCACGCTCACCGTGCGGTGGCCATTGATGCGCACGAGCTGCGAGGGACCCACGGTCTGGCGCAGCGTGGTGAGCTCGCCGACCGTCTGCACGCCGGCCGCGGGCGTCATGATCGGCAGCTCGGCGAGCTCCTCGGGCGAGGTCCAGTCCTCGGACTTCACGATGATGTCGAGCCGGTCGTCGCCGTCGAAGTACTCGCCGGCCCACAGCCCGCCGGTCATCGCGCGGATGGCGGCCGCGACTTCCGTGCGCGTGAGACCGGAGCGCGCGATGCGCCACTCGTCGGGGACGAGCTGCAGTTCGGGCTGGTTCATCTCGAGACCCGGAACCGCCTGCGGGTACGTGCCCGGAATGGCGACCGGCACCTCGTCCACGGCGACGCGGGCGGCTTCCATCAGCGCCGGAAGGTCGGCGCCCTGGAAGTCGAGCCGGATCTCCCGGGAATTGCCGCCGTCGACGTTCAGGAGCGAGCCGCGCTGAATGAACACCGGAGTGTCGGGGAAGCCGACCAGGATCTCCTCGCGCATCACGCGGATCATCTCCTGGATGTCGCGCGGATCCGCGGGATAGATGACGGCCGTGCCACCGAGGCCGCCCCAGGCCGAGAAGTTGTAGTACTTCACCGCCGGCTTTTTCATTCCCTCGAGGTGCGGCTTGAGGCGCTCGATCACCACCGGGGCCATCTCGCGCCGCGCCGTCTCGATGTTGCCGCCGGGCGGCAGGCGGAAGTTGTTCCAGATCATGTCCGTCTGCGCGACCGGCAGGTAGTCGAACTTCGGCGCGAGCGCGAGGATGACCAGGATGCTCGCCCCGGTGATGCCGGCGATCCACCCGAGCCGGGCCGCCGGCCGCTCCGTGAGCCGCATGGCGAACGCGGCCATCGCGTGCCACCAGTGCAGGTGCTGGTCCGCGGGAACGCCCTTGGCGAGCGCCCAGCGGTTCGCCGCCGGGATGACCGTGGCCGCGACGAGGAGCGACGCCGCGTGCGACACCGACATGGTGATCGCAAGGTCCTTGAAGAGCTGGCCCTCGAGCCCTTCCATGAACAGGATCGGCAGGAAGATCGCCACGCTCGTGAGCATCGAGGCGACGAGTGCGGGCATGACTTCCGCGGCGCCTTCGATCGTCGCGTGCCAGGCGTCGCGCCCTTCCTGCATGAACCTGAGCACGTTGCCCTGCACGATGAGCGCGGCGTCCACGACGATGCCGGTCGAGAACGCGAGGCCCGCGAGCGATACGACGTTGAGCGTGCGGCCGAGCGCGTGCAGCGTGATCACGGCAAAGAAGAGCGAAATCGGGATCGACGCGCCGATCACGAGCAGTGCGCGCGGCCCGCGCAGGAAGTACCAGAGCCCGCCGACCGCGAGCAGGATGCCGATCGCGAGACTCTCCTCGACGAAGCCGATCGCGCGGCGCACGTAGACGCTCGCGTCCCAGGAGAGCTCGACGAAGAGCTTCTCCTTGGCGAGCGGCCCCGCGTTCAGCTCCGCGATCGCCTCCTTGACGCCGTCCACGAGCTCGACGGTGTTCGAGTCGGACGTGCGGTTGAGCGTGATGTAGTAGGCGGGGACCCCGCTCCGGTAGGAGAACCAGCGGGCCTCCACGTGCTCGGCGCGGACTTCGGCCACGTCGCGCAGGTACAGCGGCCGGTCGTCGCTCCAGCCGACCACGAGGTCGCCCAGATCCGCGACGGGCTCGCGGCCGGTCACTCTCACCGTGAACTGGCGGCGCCCGACGTCCGCGAAGCCCGCCGAGACGTCGCGCGCCGCGATCACCGTCTGGGCGAGCCGCTGCGGCGTCAGGCCGAGCGCCGCAAGCCTGTGCGGGTCGAAGGTGACGTGCACCTCGCGCGGCCGTCCGCCCTCGAGGTTGACCCGCGACACGCCGGGCACCCGGGCGAGGCGCGGCTCGACGACCTCCTCCATGAATTGCTGGTACTCGACCGCGATGTCCGCGACCGAGTGCCCGGGCACGGGCCGCACCTGCAGCGAGGCCGCGTTGTCTGACTGCCAGTTATCGCCGCCGAACACCTGCGGCTCATCGGCGTCGGGTGGCAACGGCGGCAGGGTGTTCAGGCGCGACACCACGTCGAGCATCACGCGGGTCATGTCGGTGCCCACCTCGAAGGTGAGGCCGACGCCGCCCCGGCCGCGATTGGCCTCCGAGCGCATCTCGACGAGGCCCGGCAGGCCCCGCATGGCCTCCTCGATGGGCTCGATCAGCGCCTCCTCGAGTTCGTTCGGCGCCGCCTCGCGCCAGGAGGCGTTCACGAAGAGTTCGGGCTGGCGCGTGTCGGGCAGCAGCTGGATCGGCAGACGCAGGAGCGCGAGCACGCCGAACAGAACGACGATGGCGGCCGCGGCCGCGACGGCGGCCGGGTTGCGCAGGCTTCGTTCCGAGAGTCGCATCGTCCCCCTCCCCGCCGGGGCGGCCGTCGTCCACAGCTTGGATGCACCAGGAGTGCGCGGGGATTATGCGCGCACGACAAAAAGTCGCCTCGGACCCGGCCGGGATCCGGTCGCGCCGCGACCACGGCTCATCGCATCGCAGCGCCGACCGGGAACCTGCCGGCCCGGCTGCGGAAAAAACGAGGCGGCCATGCGGCCGCCTCGGAGGTACGCGCTGCGCCCGGTCAGAGGCGCCCTGAAGTGTCAGGTGGCCGGCGGGAATTCCAGCCCTAGCGCGTGGGGAACCGTCATAGGTCGATCTTCCGTCATCCGCACTTCGAATCGCCGCAGTTGAGGCAGGTCATGCAGCCGTCCATCATCACCACGGCCGCCGTGCTGCACTTGGTGCAGAGCTGCGCGCCCTGGGGATAGTGGCTCTTCGCGAACGCGTCCTGCTGCTTCTGGCGCGCCTCGTACTCGGTGCGCTTCTCGTCGATGAGCTTCTTGCGATGCTCGTCCATCTCGGGGCTGCGCAGCAGGCCGATCGACTGCAGGTGCTTCTCGATCACGTGGCCGAGCTCGGCGATGATCGACGGCATGAACTTGCCGCCGGACTGCCAGTAGCCGCCGCGCGGGTCGAACACCGCCTTCAGCTCCTCGACGAGGAACGTGACGTCGCCGCCCTTGCGGAACACCGCGGAGATGATGCGCGTGAGCGCGACGATCCACTGGAAGTGGTCGAGGTTCTTCGAGTTGATGAAGATCTCGAACGGCCGGCGCTGCTCGTGCTCCGTGCCCTCGTTCAGAACGATGTCGTTGATGGTCACGTACATGGCGTGATCCGACACCGGCGTCTTGATCTTGTAGGTCGAGCCGATGAGCATCTCCGGACGCTCGAGCTTCTCGTGCATCCAGATGACCTTGGCATCACGCGACTCGGCCACGGCCTCCTCACGCTTCGCCTCGGCCTTCGCCTTGGCCTCGTCGCCGGGCTTCACGACCCGGTACTTGACGATCTTCTTCTCGATCTTTTGCGCGCTCATCTCAGAATTTCCCGTAGTAGCCTTCCTTCAGGGCATCGAACAGGTTCGCGGCGGTGTGCATTTCGCCGTCGTACTCGATCTGCTCGTCGCCCTTCAGCTCGACCTCGGTGCCGTCGTCGAGCGTGAAGACGTAGGTGGTGTTCTTCAGGTCCTCTTCCTTGACCAGCACGCCCTGGAACGCCTCGGGGTTGAAGCGGAAGGTCGTGCAGCCCTTGAGTCCCTGCTCGTGGGCGTAGAGGTAGATGTCCTTGAAGTCGTCGTAGCGGTAGTCGGTGGGCACGTTCGCCGTCTTCGAGATCGACGAGTCGACCCACTTCTGCGCCGCCGCCTGGATGTCCACGTGCTCGCGCGGCGTGATGTCGTCGGCGGTGGTGAAGTAGTCCGGCAGCTTCTCGGCGGCACTCGCCGACCCCGGCATCGCGCCCGGGTTCACGAGTTCGCGGTAGGCGAGGAGCTCGAAGGAGAACACGTCGATGCGCTCCTTCGACTTCTTGCCCTCGCGGATCACGTTGCGGAAGTAGTGATGCGCGAAGGAGGGCTCGATGCCGTTCGAGGCGTTGTTCGCGAGCGAGAGCGAAATCGTGCCGGTGGGCGCGATCGAGCTGTGGTGCGTGAAGCGCGCGCCCGTCTCGGCGAGCCGGTTCACGAGCTCGGGGGCGACCTCGGCGACGCGCTGCATGTAGCGGCTGTAGCGCGCGTGCAGGATGCGCCCCGGCAGCTTCTGCCCCGCCTTGACGCCGTCGCGACGCATCTCGGGGCGCTTGCGCAGCATCTCGGGCGTGACCTCGAACTCCTCGAGCATGATCGGCGCCGGGCCCTTCTCCTCGGAGAGCTCGAGGGCCGCCTCCCAGCCCGCGATCGCGAGCTCGCGCGAGACCTTCTCGGTGAAGGCCACGGCGTCGCGCGAACCGTACTTCATGCCGAGCATCGTGATCGAGGAGCCGAGCCCGAGGAAGCCCATGCCGTGGCGGCGCTTGCGGTGGATCTCCTCGCGCTGCTTCTCGAGCGGCAGGCCGTTCACCTCGACGACGTTGTCGAGCATGCGCGTGAAGACGCGCACCACCTGGCGGTACTCGTCCCAGTCGAAGTGTGCGTGCTCGGTGAACGGGTCGCGCACGAAGCTCGTGAGGTTCACGGAACCCAGCAGGCACGAGCCGTACGGCGGCAGCGGCTGCTCGCCGCAGGGGTTGGTGGCGCGGATGTTCTCGCACCACCAGTTGTTGTTCATCTCGTTGACGCGGTCGATCAGCACGAAGCCGGGCTCGGCGAAGTCGTACGTCGATGACATGATCACGTCCCAGAGCCGGCGCGCGGGCAGCGTCTTGTAGACCTTGCAGAGCAGGAGGCCTTCGTCGTTGCGTACGTAGTTGGCCGAGTCGGGCCACTCGCGCCAGATGAACTTCGCACGGTCGGCCGTGTCCTGCCCGGCGATCTCCGCCTCGCGCACCGGGAAGGCGAGCTGCCAGTCGCGGTCCTCGCGCACGGCCTTCATGAACTCGTCGGTGACGAGCAGCGAGAGGTTGAACTGCCGCAGGCGCCCGGCCTCGCGCTTGGCGCGGATGAATTCCATGGCGTCCGGGTGACCGACGTCGAAGGTGCCCATCTGCGCGCCGCGGCGGCCGCCGGCGGAGGACACGGTGAAACACATCTTGTCGTAGATGTCCATGAAGGACAGCGGACCCGACGTGTACGCGCCGGCGCCCGAGACGTAGGCCCCGCGCGGGCGGAGCGTCGAGAATTCGTAGCCGATGCCGCAGCCGGCCTTCAGGGTGAGGCCCGCCTCGTGCACCTTGCCGAGGATGTCGTCCATCGAGTCGCGGATCGTGCCCGAGACCGTGCAGTTGATCGTCGAGGTGGCGGGCTTGTGCTCCTGCGCGCCCGCGTTCGAGGTGACGCGGCCCGCGGGGATCGCGCCGCGGCGCAGCGCCCACAGGAACTGCTCGTACCAGTGCTCGCGGATCTCCTCGCGCTCCACGTCGGCAAGCGCGCGCGCGACCCGCTTGTAGGTGTCGTCCATCGAGTGGTCGATGGGCGTCCCGTCCTTGGCGGACAGGCGATACTTCTTGTCCCAGATGTCGAGGGACGCTTCCTGGAACGGAATGCTCCGCGCGTCCCGGGTCTCGAGTTTCACGGCAGTGCTCATTGCAGCGACACGGCTCCGGTTTCTTCTGGCAGTTCGTCGGTCGGACACCCCCTGGACTGGCGCCCCAGGACCCCTCGGACGAGGGGCGGGACGGGCCCGGCTGACCCCCTTCTTCTGGCCTGGCTCGGACCGCCCCGCCATCCCCGCGGGCGCATCGTGCCAAACACAACATGTAGGGTCAGGTCGGCAAGGTTATGCACCGACCCACCCCCCGTCAACTGCTTTTTCTGCGGCGCCGCAGCATCTTTTAATATATATTTTTCAATGACTTATACCATCCCGTGATTCGCTGCCGCAAATGCCTGAAAGTGCCCTGCAGTCAAGTCTCGGTTTGCATCATCGACACAACATCTTGTGTCCACGGGGTCGCCACCGGAAATCCACAGCTTGCGCACCGCTCGTCCACAGGCCCGCGGAGCGCATCGGCGGCCGCCAGCGGGAACTCCTACGGCCGAGCCCGGGTCTCAGCCCGCAACCCCGTGCGCCAAGCCGGGGCCACGAGGCCGCCTGCTAGACTCGCGACCCCGTCGTTCCAACCACGAATAACGCAGGATTTCTGCATGAAACTGCCCCTCGGCCTCGCCGCGCTCGTCCTCGGCGCCTGGACCTCGATCGCTTCCGCTCAGCTGCCCGTGCAGGCCGGCGCCACGCCCGTCCCGTCGCTCGCGCCGATGCTGAAGCGCGTCACACCCGCGGTCGTCAACATCCAGATCCGCGGCACCGTGCAGGAGCAGAACCCGCTCCTGAACGATCCCTTCTTCCGCCGCTTCTTCGACGTGCCGAACGCGCCGCGCCAGCGTGAATTCCAGAGCGCAGGCTCGGGCGTCATCGTCGACGCGAAGAACGGCTACATCGTCACCAACGCGCACGTCATCGAGAACGCGACCGAGATCACCGTGCAGCTGCTCGACAACCGCTCGCTCTCGGCGAAGGTGATCGGCAAGGACCAGGGCTCGGACGTCGCGGTCCTCAAGGTGCAGGCCGCGAACCTCATCGAGATCCCGATCGCCGACTCCGACCTCGAGGAGGTCGGCGACTTCGTCGTGGCGATCGGCAACCCGTTCGGCCTCGGCCACACGGTCACCTCGGGGATCATCAGCGCGCTCGGCCGCTCCGGCATCAACCCCGAGGGCTACGAGAACTTCATACAGACCGACGCCTCGATCAACCCGGGCAACTCCGGCGGCGCGCTCGTCAACCTCGACGGCCGGCTCGTCGGCATCAACTCGGCGATCCTCTCGCGCACTGGCGGCAACATCGGCATCGGCTTCGCCATCCCGTCGAACATGATGAAGACCGTCATGGACCAGCTCGTCAAGTACGGCGAGGTGCGACGCGGCGTGCTCGGCGTGAACATCCAGACGCTCACCCCCGACATCGCCGAGAGCATGGAGCTCGCGAACAACGTGCAGGGCGCGCTCGTCTCGCAGGTGGTCGAGGGCTCGGCGGCCGAGAAGGCCGGCGTCAAGGCGGGCGACGTGATCACCGCGATCAACGGCAAGCCCGTGAAGGACGCGGCCGCCTTGCGCAACACGATCGGACTGCTGCGCATCGGCGAACGCGTCGACGTCTCGCTGCTCCGCGACGGCAAGCCGCGCCGCGTCACTGCGATGATCGGCGAGCGCGACGCCGTGGCTGAGGCGAAGGCCTCCGGCCTGCACGAGGGCCTGCAGGGCGCCGAACTCGCCGACGCGCAGGGCGGCGGTGTGCTGATCCGCGCCGTCGCGGAAGGCAGCCCGGCGGCGCAGCGCGGCCTGCGCGCGAACGACGTGATCCTGGCCGTCGGGCGCACGCGGGTGGCGAACCTCGCCGAGTTCCAGCGTGCGACCGAGGGTGCGGCCGCGTTCGTGGTGCAGATCCGTCGCGGCAACGCGATGCTGGTGATCCCGATCCGCTGACGCTCATTCGGTGTGCGTGCAGGCGTCCGGCCGGGTCACGTTTCGACCAAGCGGGTACCATTCCGCGACTCGAAACGGGCCCGCCCGGAAGCCTTGATGTCCTACCTGATGCCGCGTCACCGACCTCGACAGAGCACGTCGCGACGTTCTGCGACCGTGAGCTTCGCCAACGCCTCGGCACGCTCGTAGAACGCAGGCAGCGTGCCTGCATCGACAAGTTCGCGCTCGAGCCCGGGAACGCAGTCGTGATACGTCGCGACCGAGGCGAGGCGCGCGTTGTCGAGCGGGCGCGCGAACCACGCGTCGTAGCCGTCGTACCCGCCCCAGCGCGCGCGCAGCCCGGCGTACTCGTACTTGAGGCGGCCGAATTCGCGGTTCTTGGCGATGCGCATCTCGACCGGCGACAGGTCGCTCGCGTACAGCATGGACAATTCTGCGCGAGTCGCGAGCAGCAGCTTCACGAACTCCGCCTGACGGCGCCGCGAGGCCTCGAAGGCCTCCAGATCCTTGGGCCGTCCGCGCGCGAGGAGCCACTTGCGGACGCCCGCCACCTCCACCACGTTCGCGAAGGCCTCGTTGAACGCGCTGTCGCCCGACACATAGAGGCGCTCGTGCGCGAGCTCGTGGAAGATCGTGCCGACGAGCCGTGTCTCGCTCCAGCCGAGCATCGTGCTGAAGAGCGGGTCCGGCAGGTGCCCGAGCGTCGAGTAGGTCGCCACGCCTTCGACGATCGCATCGTCGCCCGCGGCCACGAGCTTCCACGCGAAGGCCTTCGCCGGCGGTTCGGCGAAGTACCCGCGATAGCTCACGCAGCCGGCCACCGGAAAGCACCAGCGCCGCGGCTGCAGCGAGAACTCCGGGGTGGCGACCACGTTCCAGACGGCGTACTTCCGTCCGAGGTCGGCGTAGCTCCGGTAGCTCCTGCCGTCGGGCAGGCCGAGCTCGCGGACCGCAAATTCGCGCGCATCCACTGCCGCCTCGAGCTTGGTGCGCGTCGGCGCGGGCATGCCCGGGTCGGCCAGCACCTGCTCGATCGGCCGGCTGTGCGCCATCACGTCGAGCTGACCGCCCGCCGCCTGCATCACGTAGCAGCCGCCGAGCGGTACGCACGCGCACACGGCCGCCGCGATCCGCGCCACGGCCCTGCTCCGCGCCGCGCCGGGTCGCCTGCCTCTCGCTCGTTCCGCTACGATGGCCCGCATGAAGATCTACCTGGTCGGTGGCGCGGTCAGGGACCGCCTGCTCGGCCGTCCCGTCTCGGAGCGCGACTACGTGGTCGTGGGCGCCACGCCCGACGAACTCGTGGCACAGGGATTCCGTCCCGTCGGCAAGGACTTCCCGGTGTTCCTGCACCCGCGCACCGGCGAACAGTACGCGCTCGCCCGCACCGAGCGGAAGACCGGCCCGGGCTACTACGGTTTCGCGACGCGCTTCTCGCCGGACGTCACGCTCGAGGAGGACCTCGTGCGACGCGACCTCACGGTGAACGCGATGGCGGAGGACGAGCACGGCGGGATCGTCGACCCGCACGGCGGGCGGCGCGACCTCGAGGCGCGCATGCTCCGGCACGTGTCGGACGCGTTCGTCGAGGATCCGCTGCGAGTGCTCCGCGTCGCGCGCTTCGCCACGCGGTTCGCACCGCTCGGCTTCACGGTGGCGCCCGAGACGCTGGACCTGATGCGCCGTATCGTCGCGAGCGGCGAGCTCGCCTCGCTCGTGCCGGAGCGTACCTGGGTCGAGACCGAGCGCGCGCTCGGCGAGGCGAACCCCGTCGTCTACTTCGAGGTGCTCCGGGCCTGCGGAGCGCTGGACGCCGTGTTTCCCGAGATCGCGGCACTTTTCGGCGTTCCACAGCCCGCGAAGTGGCACCCGGAAATCGACACGGGCGTGCACGCGCTGCAGGTGCTAGACGTTGCAGCCGAGCTGGCCACGGACACGACCGTGCGTTTCGCGGCGCTGGTCCACGACGTGGGCAAAGGACTCACTCCCGCCGACCAGTGGCCGAGGCACATCGGCCACGAGGAAGCCGGGGCCCGGCTGATCGAGCGGATGTGCGCGCGCCTCAAGGTGCCGAACGAGCATCGCGAACTCGCGGTACTCGTCGCGCGCCACCACGCGCTGGTGCACCGGGCGGCCGAGCTTCGTCCCGGCACGGTGCTCGACCTCCTCGAGGCCTCGGACGCGTTCCGCCGTCCCGAGCGCTTCGACCGCATGCTCGTCGCCTGCGAGGCCGACGCCCGCGGACGCGGCCCCGAGCTTCGCTCGGCGCCGTATCCACAGGCCGCCCTCCTCCGCCGCCTGCGCGCGGCCGCGGCGGCGGCGCGGTCGGCGCCGGGTGAACTCGAAGGACAGGCCGGCCCGATCATCGCCGAACGCGTGCGCGCCGCGCGCATCGAGGCGATACGGGCCAGCCGCGGGGAGTGAGGCCTAGAGCGTGTGCCTCAGGTCGCGGACGGCGAAGCCACTCAACGGAACCTCGCAGTCCTTCGCAAGCGCGATCGCCTTGAAGCGCTCGCCCATCTCTCCGGGCAGCGTGAGCAGCATCGCCTGGCGCGACAGGTTAAGGCGCTGCACGAGATCCACGTTCGACACGTCGGCGAGGTGACGCGAGAGCCCGTTGCCGATGAGGAAGTGCGCCTGCGTCGTGTAGCCCGCGACGTCGAGGCCCGCGATCTCGGCTGCCTCCGCCACGGCCGTGAAGTCGACCCACGCGGTGATGTCCTGCAGGCCCACGCGGACGAACGGATCGTCGTGGAAGCGGTGCCGGAGGTGACAGAGCAACGTGCCTGTGCTCCGCTCCGGCGAGTAGAGCTCGCGGCGCGGCAGGCCGTAGTCCACGAAGAGCATCACGCCGCGCTCGAGCGTGGCGGCGGCCGCGGCGAGCCAGGCCTCGAGTCCGAGGTTCACTTCCGACACGTAGCCGTCAGGCCAGTCCGTTCCGACCTCGCCGCGAATGCGCTCGACCCGTTCGCGAAGCTCGGCGGAAGCCGGCGCCGCGGCCCACTGGAAGATGCCGTCAAGGCAGCCCACACCGAGCGCTTCGATGCGGCCATCGCGCCACGAGTAGCGCTCGACGGGCATGGCGTCGAGCACTTCGTTCGCGACCGCCACGCCCGTGAATCGCGCCGGCCACCGGTCCAGCCACTCCACCCGCTCGAGCAGGTGCGGCACGGCGGCCTCGATCGTCGCCCGTTGCCGCTGGCGCAGGTCCGCGCTCACCTCGAGGATCCGGTAACGCCCGGGCAGGCGGCTGAGCACCTCGAGCTCGCTGAGCATCGCGGCGGCCATCGCGCCCGAGCCCGCGCCGAACTCGAGCACGTCGCCGCCGCCGAGCGCCGCGAGCACCTCGGCGCACTGCGCGGCGAGGCAACGGCTGAAGACCGGCGCCACTTCGGGCGCGGTGATGAAGTCGCCGGCGGCGCCGAACTTGCGGGCCCCCGCGGAGTAGTAGCCCAGCCCGGGCTCGTAGAGCGCCATCGTCATGTACCGCGCGAAGCCGATCCAGCCGCCCGCCGACTCGATCTCGGCCTGTATGCGTGCCGCGAGTTCGGCGCCGTGTGCGGCCTCCTCGGCATCGAGCTCCGGCAGCTCGACCGCGCTGCTCACGCGGACCGCCCCGTGCTCGCGACACCGGCCAGCGTCTCCGGTATCGTCGGACCATGCAGAACCCCGCAACCTTGGCCGGCCGCTCGGTGCTCGTCACCGGCGGTGCAAAGCGCCTCGGCGCCGCGATGGCGCGCAAGCTGCACGGCGCGGGCGCCGACATCGTCGTCCACTACCACCGCTCGCGGCCCGCGGCCGACGCGCTCGTCGCGGAACTCGAGTCGCTGCGGCCGGGCTCCGCGCTCGCCGTCTGCGCCGACCTGCACGATGTCGATCGACTGCCGGCGCTCGTGGACGCCGCCGTCGCCCGTTACGGCCGGCTCGACGTGCTCGTGAACAACGCCTCGACGTTCTACCCGACGCCGGTCGGCACGATCACGCCCGCGCAGTTCGACGACCTGGTGGGCACGAACCTGCGCGCGCCGCTCTTCCTGTCGCAGGCCGCCGCACCCGCATTGCGCGCGACGCAGGGGCTCATCATCAACATGGTCGACATCCACGCCAGCCGTCCGCTCAGGGCGCACCCCGCCTACTCGGCGGCGAAGGCCGGGCTCGTGATGCTGACGAAGTCGCTCGCCCGCGAACTCGGTCCGGACGTGCGCGTGAACGGCATCGCGCCGGGACCGGTGCTGTGGCCCGAGCGCGACCTCGACGAGACGCTCAAGGCGGAGATCGTCGCCAAGACCGCGCTCAAGCGTTCCGGCTCGCCGGACGACATCGCCCGTACGGCGCTCTTTCTCGCCACCGAGGCGCCGTACGTCACCGGGCAGATCATCGCCGTCGACGGCGGGCGCAGCCTCTAGCCGGGCGGTGCGCGGCGGCCGGCCGCACTTCACGTCCGCGGCTCGCAGGGCCAGCCGAGGTCGACGCGCTGCATCCGGTGCGCACCCTTGTCGAACGCCGACCAGAGATCGCGCAGCGTGATGTTCAGCGTCGGGTGCACGAGCTCGGGTGCGAGCTCCGCCGCAGGCCCGAGCATGTAGGCCTTGCGCACGAGGTCGGGCCGCGGCAGCACGAGCCCGGGCTCGTCCAGGACGGCCGGGCCGTAGAGGAGGATGTCGAGGTCCATCGAGCGCGGGGCCCATTTCGGAGCGTGGCGTGGCCGCCCGCACGCCGCCTCGGCTTCGTGCAGGTGCCCGATTACCGTGTGAACGTCGTCGGCCGTGTCGAACGCGACGACGAGATTGATGAAGTCCTCGCCCGTGAAGCCCACGGCGACGTTGCGGTACGCCGGCGAGCAGCGGATGCCCGGGTGGTGTCGCGCCAGCACGTCGAGCGCCCGGCGCAGGTTCGCCACCGGCTCGACGTTGCTGCCGGCCGCGACGAGGACCTCGGTCACCGCGCCGCCTGCCCCGCCGGAAAGTCCTCGCTCCGCCGCTCGATCAGGATGCCGACGTCGCGCGAACCGCGGATGGCGCCCTGCTTGTTGAGACGGACCCGCACCCACGGCACGCCGAACTCCGTCACGACGATCCCGGCGATGCGCTCGGCGAGCGTCTCGACCAGCTGGAACTCGGAGTCCGAGATGAACTGCAGCAGCCGCTTCGCCACCCGCTTGTAGTCGAGCGTGTCGTCGATGTGATCGGACGCCGCCGCCTTGCGGATGTCGGTCGCCATCTCGAGGTCGATGACGATCTTCTGCTTGACGCGTCGCTCCCAGTCCCAGATGCCGATGATGCACTCGGTGGTGAGGCCGGTGAGGAAGATGACGTCGTGGGCGGGGGCAGTGGATGGAGGCATGGGGGAGAGCGGATAGAGGATAGTGACTGGCGGATAGTGAAAGAAAAGAGCGGGCTATACGATGGCGACGGGGCCGGGAGGCTCGAGTTCGGTCATCGGCCAGCGCGCGCGGGCGCGGATCGACAGGTCGTCTCGCTGCCCCGCCGCGAGCCGCAGGTGGCCGAGCAGCGCGATCATCGCGGCGTTGTCCGTGCAGAACTCCGCGCGAGGGTATACGACTCGCACCCCGTAGCGCTCGCCCATCGCGAGCATTCGGGCGCGGAGCCGGCGGTTGGCGCCCACGCCACCGGCGATGACGAGGGACTCGACGCCGGTCGCCTCGACGGCACGCCATGCCTTGATGACGAGCGTGTCGACGACCGCCTCCTCGAACGCGAGTGCGGCGTCGGCGCAGGTCTCTACGTCCAGGGCGCGGCCGCGCAGCGCGACGACGACGGCCGTCTTGAGCCCGCTGAAGCTGAAGTCGAGCCCGGGCCGGTCGGTCATGGGCCGCGGGAACTGGAACACGCCGGGCCGCCCGCGCTCGGCCAGTCGCGCAAGCTGCGGTCCGCCCGGGTATCCGAGGCCGAGCAGCTTCGCGGTCTTGTCGAACGCCTCCCCCGCCGCGTCGTCGACCGAACTGCCGAGGATCTCGTAGCGCCCGACGCCGCGCACCAGCGCGAGCAGCGTGTGGCCGCCCGACACCAGGAGGGCCACGAACGGGAACGCTGGCGGCGCCTCCTCGAGCAGGGGCGCCAGCAGGTGGCCTTCCATGTGGTGCACGCCGATGCAGGGCACGCGCCAGGCGTAGGCAAGGCTCCTCCCGACCGCGGCCCCGACGAGCAGCGCCCCGACCAGGCCAGGCCCGCTCGTGCAGGCGATCCCGTCGATCCGACCGCCGGCCTCGTCCAGAACTTTTTTCAACAGGGGCAACAGCTTACGCAGGTGATCTCGGGAGGCGAGCTCGGGCACGACGCCGCCGTAGGCCGCGTGCAGCTCGACCTGGCTGTAGACCTCGTGGGCGAGGAGTCCCGCCTCGCCGTCGTACACGGCGGCGGCCGTTTCGTCACAGGAGGTCTCGATGCCGAGGACGCGCATGCTTTGCAATTCCCACCCGCGGTCTCTAAAATTCGCGGTCCTTTTTCCCGGCAACGCGGCCCCGGTCGCCGCCGGGCCGTCCGTCCAGACTGACGATCGAGGTTTCGATGCCCAGCGTTCGCGTTCGTGAGAACGAATATTTCGATGCCGCCCTGCGCCGGTTCAAGCGTGCCTGTGAAAAGGCCGGCGTGCTGACCGAGCTTCGGCGTCGTGAATTCTACGAGAAGCCGACGCAGGAGCGGAAACGGAAGAAGGCCGCCGCGGTGAAGCGCCACCAGAAGCGCGGCATGCGCGACTTCGGGGCCCCCCGCGCCCGCAACTACTGAGCCCGCCCGTCCCGTGACGCTCAAGGAGCGCATCACCGAGGACATGAAGGCCGCCATGCGGGCCTCCGACAAGGAGCGCCTCTCGACCATCCGCATGGTGCAGGCCGCGATCAAGCAGCGCGAAGTCGACGAGCGCATCGTGCTCGACGACGCGCAGGTGATCGCGGTCCTCGAGAAGATGGTCAAGCAGCGCCGCGAGTCGATCGTGGCCTTCGAGCAGGGCGGCCGTGCCGACCTTGCCGACAAGGAAAAGGCCGAGATCGCGCTGCTTCAGGTCTACCTGCCGGCCCAACTCTCCGAGGCCGAGGTCGATGCCCTCATCCGCGAAGCCATCGCCAGTACCGGCGCCACGTCGGTGAAGGACATGGGCAAGGTCATGGGCGCCGTGAAGGCCAAGGCCGCGGGCCGGGCCGACATGGGCGCCGTGAGCGCCCGGATCAAGGCTGCACTCGCCGGCTGAGGTGTTTCGCCGGGTCCGGCGCGATTCGTTCGGGCGCCGGTGGGCTGCGAGATTGCCCAGAGCCGCGTCGATCCGGCCACGATGGTACGGCGGGGTCCGGTGGATGCTGCATGCGCCGTGCGACTTTTCGTGCCCTGGCGAAAAGTCGCTCAGGCGCCGGGCCTTGAGCGGGGTTTCGGGTGTTCTCCCGGCGAGCATGTTTCTTCGCGAGCCGGGGGAACACCCGAAACGCCGCCTCGCTCCGGTCCCGCATGCGACTTTCCCGGGAATGAGCAGCAACTTGCCCGGCCGCCGCCGCACCCCCACTATCCGCTATCCACTGTCCGCTATCCGCTTCCCGTGGCCGGCCGCATCCCCCAGCACTTCATCGACGAGCTGATCGCGCGCATCGACATCGTCGAGGTGATCGGCAGCCGTGTGCAGTTGAAGCGTGCGGGGCGGGAGTACAAGGCGTGCTGCCCGTTCCACGACGAGAAGACGCCGTCGTTCACGGTGAGCGCCGACAAGCAGTTCTACCACTGCTTCGGCTGCGGGGCGCACGGGACCGCGCTCGGCTTCGTGATGGAGTACGACCACCTCGGCTTCGTCGAGGCCGTTGAGGACCTCGCCGCGCGCGCCGGCCTCGAAGTGCCGCGCGAGGGTGGCGCGGCGGCGCCGTCGCAGCCTCACGACGAGCTCTACGTCGCGCTCGAGCGGGCGGCGCTCTACTTCCGCCAGTCGCTGAGCGGCGATCCCCGGGCGCGCGAGTACCTCGCCAGGCGCGGCCTGACGCACGACATCATCCAGCGCTTCGGCATCGGCTACGCGCCGGCGCGCTGGGACGCCCTCCTCGACCGGTACGGCACCACCGACGACGAGCGGCAGGTCCTGCTGCGCGCGGGCCTCGTCATCGAGCGGCAGGCGGACGCGGCGAAGGCGCAGGGGCCGGGCTACTACGACCGCTTCCGCGACCGCGTGATGTTCCCGATCCGCGACACGCGGGGCCGCGCGATCGGCTTTGGCGGACGCGTGCTCGACAGCGGCGAACCCAAGTACCTCAACTCGCCCGAGACCGAGCTCTTCCACAAGGGCCGCGAGCTCTATGGGCTCTTCGAGTGCCGGCAGGCGACGCGCAGCCTGCAGCGGCTGCTGGTCGTCGAGGGCTACATGGACGTCGTGAGCCTGCACCAGGCGGGCGTCACCTATGCGGTCGCGACGCTCGGCACCGCCACGACGCCGGAGCACCTGCAACGCATCTTCCGGCTCGTCGGCGAGGTGGTGTTCTGCTTCGACGGCGACCGCGCCGGCCGGGCGGCGGCGTGGCGGGCGCTCGAGAATGCCGTCGCCGAACTGAAGCAGGGGCGCCAGGTGCGCTTCATGTTCCTGCCCGAGGGCCAGGACCCCGACACACTCGTCCAGGCCGAGGGTGCATCCGGGTTCGAGGAGCGGCTTGCGAACGCCCTGCCGCTGTCCGACTACCTGATCCGGGAACTCGCCGAGCGCAGCGATCCATCGAGCGTGGACGGCCGGGCGAAGCTCGTGGAACTCGCGCGGCCGCTGATCCGCCGCATTCCGTCCGACGTCTATCGCGAGCTGCTCGTCGGGCAGCTGGCCGAAGCGGTCCGCATGCCCGGGGCGCGTCTCGCCGAGCTGCTGCGTTCGGACGAGACGCCGGGGCAGCTGCGCGGCGAACCGGCTTCCCCGATGCGACCCGCAAGGCAGGCTTCGTCGCCCGTCGCCGGGCGCGGCAACCTCGTGCGGCAGGCCGTCAGCCTGCTCGTGCATTTCCCGGGCGCGGCGCGGGCGGTCGGCGAAGTCGACGGGCTCTCCAGCGTCGACCGGCCGGGCGTGCCCCTGCTGCTCGAACTCATGGCCGAGCTGCGGGAGGACCCGCCCGCGAGCACCGCGGCATTGCTCGAGCGCTGGCGCGACCGACCCGACCACGGCGCCCTTTCAAAGCTCGCCACCGCGGAGTGCCTCGTACCGGACGAGGGAGCGGCCACCCTGGAGGTCCGCTCGGCGCTCGGGCGCCTCGTGGCGGAGGATGCCGAGCGGCGGCTCGCCCTGCTGCAGGAGCGGGCGCGCCAGTCGGCCCCGACGGCCGAGGAAAAGTCCGAGATTCAGTCGCTTATACGGACCCTGGCGCAATCCACGAGGCACGGGCCGGCGAAATAGGTCCTCGCGGGGAAGAGTCCGCGTGGTAATATTCCGCTCTTTTATCCAGCCCCCTTTTCGAGGCGCCCAACTTGAGCAAGACGGCACGCAAGCAGCCCAAGAAGGCCCCCGCCCGCAAGGCACCGGCCGCCCGTCCGAAAGCCGCCAAGGCCCACGTCGCCGCGAAGCCTGCGGCGAAGGCGAAGTCCCACAAGTCCGCCGCCAGGACGGCCGTGAAGGCGCACGCCAGGCCGCACGCGCCGGCGAAGGCCGCCAGGCACGCGCCCGCCAAGGTGGCGCACCTGAAGGCGCGCGCGCCGGTGAAGCCGGCCGCGAAGCCGGCCGCGAAGTCGGCGCATCCGAAGTCGGCCCCCGCGAAGGCGCACGCTCCGGCCAAGGTCCATGCTCCCGTGAAAGCGGCACCGGCCAAGCCGGCGCCGAAGGCCCCGGTCATCGCTCCGAAGACCGCGCCAGCGCCAGCACCGGCACCGGCCGCGAAGAAGGGCAAGGGCGCGAAGGGCGGCTCCGAGAAGCTCGACATCGCGCTGCCGCCGAGCACCCCGGAGGACCGCCAGTCGCAGCTGAAGCTCCTGATCGCGCGTGGCAAGGAGCAGGGCTTCCTCACCTACGCCGAAGTCAACGACCACCTGCCCTCCGAGATCGTCGATCCGGAGCAGATCGAAGACATCGTGCAGATGATCAACGACATGGGCATCCCGGTGTACGAGAAGGCACCGGACGCCGAGGCCCTGCTGCTGCGCGAGCCGGTCGTGGCCGACGAAGAGGCGGCCGAGGAAGCCGCCGCCGCGCTCGCCACCACCGTGGACGCCGAGTTCGGGCGCACGACCGATCCGGTGCGCATGTACATGCGCGAGATGGGTACGGTCGAGCTCCTCACGCGCGAGGGCGAGATCTCGATCGCGAAGCGCATCGAGGAAGGCCTCGACGCCGTGCGCCGGGCGCTGTCTTCCTACCCGCCGACCTTCGAGCTGATGCTCAGGACCTACGAGCCCGTGAAGGCGGGCCAGGGCCGGCTCGTGGACCTCATCGTCGGCTTCGTCGACCCGAACGCGCCGGACGTGATCGCCGAGCCCGTCAACCCGAAGCTCGCCGCCGCCAAGGAAGAAGCCGAGGACGAGGCTGAGGACGGCGACGATGCCGAGGGCGAGGAGGAAGAGGCCGTCGAGACGGGCCCCGATCCCGAGGAGGCCGCGCGCCGCTTCGCCTCGCTCGCGAAGGTGTACGCGCAGGTCGTCAAGGCGCTCGACGAGAAGGGCACCAGGGACCCGAAGACGGCGAAGCTGCGCAAGAAGCTCGCCGACGAGTTCATGGAGCTCAAGCTCTCGCCGCGCATGTTCGACCAGCTGATCGTGCAGCTGCGCGAGCACCTGAACGAGATCCGCGGCATCGAGAAGGCCGTGATGCAGGTCTGCGTCCGCGACGCCGGCATGCCGCGCCCGGACTTCATCGAGACCTTCCCGCGCAACGAGACCAACCTGCACTGGCTCGACAAGCACGTGCGCGCCAAGCGCAAGCACTCGGCGGCGCTCGGGCGCCTGCGCCCCGAGATCGAGAAGCAGCAGCTCAAGCTGCGCGAAGTCGAGAAGCGCACGCACCTCACGATCAACGAGATCAAGGAGATCAACCGGCTGATCGCGGTGGGCGAGGCGCAGGCGCGCCGCGCCAAGAAGGAGATGGTCGAGGCCAACCTGCGCCTCGTGATCTCCATCGCGAAGAAGTACACGAACCGTGGCCTGCAGTTCCTGGACCTCATCCAGGAAGGCAACATCGGCCTGATGAAGGCCGTGGACAAGTTCGAGTACCGCCGCGGCTACAAGTTCTCGACCTACGCCACGTGGTGGATCCGCCAGGCCATCACGCGCTCGATCGCGGACCAGGCGCGCACCATCCGCATCCCGGTGCACATGATCGAGACCATCAACAAGCTGAACCGCATCTCGCGGCAGATGCTGCAGGAGATGGGCCGCGAGCCGACACCGGACGAGCTCGCCGTGCGCATGGAGATGCCCGAGGACAAGGTGCGCAAGGTGCTCAAGATCGCCAAGGAGCCCATTTCGATGGAGACTCCGATCGGCGACGACGAGGATTCGCACCTCGGGGACTTCATCGAGGACACCTCGGTCGAGTCGCCGATCGACGCGGCGACGACCGAGTCGCTGCGCGAGACCACGCACTCGGTGCTCGCCGGCCTGACGCCGCGCGAGGCCAAGGTGCTGCGCATGCGCTTCGGCATCGACATGACCACCGACCACACACTCGAGGAAGTCGGCAAGCAGTTCGACGTCACGCGCGAGCGCATCCGGCAGATCGAGGCGAAGGCCTTGAGGAAGCTGCGTCACCCGAGCCGCAGCGAGCAGCTGCGGTCATTCCTCGAGGACTGAAGACTCCGCGAGGGGCCGGCGTCCGGATGGGACGCCGAAGCCCCGGTTACGTTACAACCTGAATCCCCTTTGGGCTTCGTGATCAAAGGGGGCGGTCGTCTGCCCCTCGAACCGGGCCACCCGCGCCGCTACGGCTCCACCGCCACCGGCCCGAAAAACTCCGCCGCTGCCGGGTGCATCGGGATAGTGACCCCATCGCGCGCCCGAGCCTTTGACAGTCGCGTGGCCTGCACGCCCGCACCCCCGCTCGCCGCGGACGCAAAGAGCAGGTCGAGCACGTTCGTGACCTCCGGGTTGGCCACGTCGTCTCGTACCACGAGC
>Ga0209594_1000276_pt1 | contig 36156 bp, 35 predicted proteins | sample AshMeaCrysSpring_FD_184126 | JGI IMG/M metagenome (GOLD analysis project Ga0209594, IMG submission 184126) | Groundwater microbial communities from Big Spring, Nevada to study Microbial Dark Matter (Phase II) - Ash Meadows Crystal Spring... | ecosystem: Environmental > Aquatic > Deep subsurface... | reverse complement strand
CACTGCCACCGTCGGCGGGACGGTGGCCACCAACGCCGGCGGCCTGCGGGTCTGCCGGTTCGGCGACACCCGCGCACAGGTGATCGGCCTGCGCGCGGTGCTCGCCGACGGCTCGGTGCTCACTCGCCTGCAGGGCCTGCCCAAGGACGGGGCCGGCTACGACCTCCTCGCCCTGCTCGTCGGCAGCGAGGGGACGCTCGCGGTGGTCACCGACGTGCGGGTGCGGCTGCTGCGACCCGACCCGCCCGGGGTCACGACCCTCGTCGGCTGCGCCGACATCGCCGCAGCCGTCGCCCTGCTGCCCGACCGCGGCCTGCGCATGGCCGAGCTCATGACCCGCGAGAGCCTGGCGCTGACCTGCCGGGCGACCGGGATGCCGCACCCGCTGCAGCGGGAGTGGCCCGCCTACCTGCTGCTGGAGACGCCGGACCTGCCCGACCTCCCGGACGGCGCGGACGCCGTGGTCGACGAGCGCCTGGTGACCTACCGGGAGCGGCACACCGAGGCCGTCTCGACCCTGGGGATCGCCCACAAGCTCGACGTCGCCCTGCCCCTGCCGGGGCTCGACGCCTTCGTCGAGGAGGCGGTCGCCCTGGCGCGGCCCCACCCGCTCTACGTCTTCGGCCACCTCGCCGAGGGCAACCTGCACCTCGAACTCGTCGGCCCCGACCCGGACGACGACTCCGTCGACGCGCGGCTGCTGGCGCTGGCGGCCCGGATGGGCGGCTCCATCGCCAGCGAGCACGGGGTGGGGACGGCGAAGGCGCCGTTGCTGGCGCTCAACCGCGGCGAGTCCGACCTGAGGGCCATGCGCGCGGTCAAGTACGCGCTCGACCCGGCGGGCGTCCTCAACCCCGGGGTGGTGCTGGCCGTCTGACACGATGCGCCGCATGTCCAAGCGCTCACGCGGCCCGCGTCCCACCGTCGACCCGGCGCAGGTGCCGGTCGTCGGCCCCCGCGAGCCCTGCCCGTGCGGGTCGGGCAAGCGGTACAAGGTGTGCCACGGCAAGGCTGCGGCCAGGGCCCGCTCCGCGCCGGTCGAGCGACCGTTCGAGGGCCTGGCGGGCGAGGCGGACTGGATCGCGCTGCGCGAGTTCGTCCCGGCTGCCACCGCGCCCCTGACGCTGGCACCCGACCTGGCCGCCGCCCACCCCGACCGCACGGCGGTCCTGGCCACCGTGCTGCCCGGAGCCATCCCCGCCGTCACCCGCGACAACGGCGAGGTGCTCGTCGGTGCGCAGACGGCGACCTCGTCCGGGGACCCGTCCCGCGACGTAGCCGCCGCCCTGCTGGCCGCCCTCGACCAGCCGCCGGGGTCTCCAGTGGCCTTCGCGGGGCTGCCGGGCCCGGGCCCCCGGCTGCCTGACGTGCTCGACCCCGCCGTCCCCCTGGTGGTGACCGTGCACACCTCCTTCGACTTCTGGACGGCTGGGCAGCCGGAGGACCCGCAGGTGCAGGCGTTGCTGGACCAGGCCACCGCATCGATCATCCCCACCCACAAGCTGGCCGGTGTCCCGGCCGCCTACGTCGCCGAGATGGGGGAGCGCCGCTACCTGCGCTGGGTGCAGACACATCCGGAGGACGCGCTGCTCGACGCGTTGGCCCGGCTGCGCGCGGCCCGACTCGATGCGCTCGGCCCGGGCACCCGGCTGCTCGGCACCTTCCGGGCACACGGCCTGCTCGTGCCCGTCTGGGAGCTCGAGCCGGACGTGCTCGTGGACGACCTCGAGGACCCGGCCGCCGCGATGGCCGACACGCTCGCCGCGGCCGTCGCCGACATGACTCCGCTGGACGCCGACGCCCGGCGGGCCCGGGCCGCGCTGGCGAACCGCCAGATCACCCTGCGCTAGGCGTCTGGCACTCTGGCCGGCGTGCGGTACGGCTACCTGGGTCCAGCGGGCACCTTCACCGAGGCGGCGTTGGCGACACTCGCGCCCGGCCCGGTCGACGAGCGGGTCGCCTTCCCCACGGTGGGCGGCGCGCTGGCTGCCGTCCGGTCGGGTGAGGTGGACGGCGCGGTCGTGCCGATGGAGAACTCGATCGAAGGCTCGGTCAACGCGACCCTCGACGAGATGGCTGCCGGGGTGCCGCTGGTCATCGCCCGGGAGGTCGTCCTGCCGGTCACGTTCGACCTGCTGGCGCGCGCCGGGACGGGCCTGGCGGCCATCACCCGGCTCACCACGCACCCGCACGCCGAGGCCCAGTGCCGCGCGTGGCTCGCCGAGCACCTGCCGCGGGTGCGCGTGGTCCCCTCGGCGTCCACTGCCGCAGCGGCCCAGACGGTGGCCGACCCGGCGTCGGGCTTCGACGCTGCGATCTCCGGCCCACTGGCCGGGGAGCGGTACGGCCTGGCGGTGCTGGCCAGCGGCATCCAGGACTCCGACGCCCACACCCGGTTCGTGCTGCTCGTGCAGCCGGGGCACCCGCCCGCACCCACCGGGCACGACAAGACCACCCTCGTGGCCTTCATGAAGCAGGACCGCACCGGCGCGCTGCTGGAGATCCTCGAGCAGTTCGCCACCCGAGGGGTCAACCTCACCCGGATCGAGTCGCGTCCCGTCGGCGCCGGACTGGGCAACTACTGCTTCTCCATCGACTGCGAGGGCCACGTCGCCGACGCCCGGGTCGGGGAGGCGCTCATGGGCCTGCACCGGGTGTGCGCCGACGTGCGCTTCCTCGGCTCCTACGCCCGCGCGGACGGCCAGCCGCCGATCGTCGCCGAGTCGACGAGCAACGCCGACTTCGCCCAGGCCGCGCAGTGGCTGGCCCGGCTGCGCGGCAGGCAGGCCTGATGCCTGCCGTGCCGCGCCGGGGTCGGCTGCGTGCCGTGCCGCGCCGGGGTCGGCTGCGTGCCGTGCCGCGCCGGGGTCGGTAGGGGCCGTCCGCTGCACCACCGCACGCCGACGAGCGTCCCCCCGCAGCCTCGGTAGGCTCGCAGCGTGATCGACCTGCGCCTGCTGCGGACCGACCCGGAGCGGTTCCGGGCGTCGCAGGCCTCCCGCGGGGAGGATCCAGGCCTGGTCGACGAGGTGCTGACCGCCGACGCGCGGCGGAGGGAGGCGCTGGCCGAGTTCGAGGCCCTGCGCGCGGAGCAGAAGGCGGCCGGCAAGCAGGTGGCCCGCTCCCAGGGAGAGGCCAAACAGCAGGCGCTCGCGCGGGCGCGCAGCCTCGCCGAGTCGGTCAAGCAGGCCGAGCGGGCCGCGGCCGACGCCGAGGCGCAGGCGCAGGCCCTGGCCCTCGGGCTGTCGAACCTCGTCGACCCGCAGGCGCCGGTCGGGGGCGAGCCGGACTTCGTCACGCTGGCCACGGTCGGCACCCCGCGCGACTTCGCCGCCGAAGGGTTCGAGCCGCGCGACCACGTCGAGCTCGGCCGGCTGCTGGGCGCCATCGACCTGGAGCGGGCCGCCAAGGTGTCGGGGGCTCGGTTCTACTTCCTCACCGGGGTGGGTGCCCTGCTGGAGCTCGCGCTGGTCAACCTCGCGATCGCCCGCGCCGTCGAGTCGGGCTTCACCCCGATGGTGACCCCCGTGCTGGTCCGGCCGGAGTCGATGGAGGGCACGGGCTTCCTCGGCCAGGCCGCCGAGAACGTCTTCCACCTCGAACAGGACGGGCTCTACCTCGTCGGCACCTCCGAGGTACCGCTCGCCGCCTACCACGCCGACGAGATCCTCGACCCGGCGGCGCTGCCGCTGCGCTACGCGGGGTTTTCAGCCTGCTTCCGTCGTGAGGCCGGCAGTCACGGGCGGGACACCCGGGGCATCATCCGCGTGCACCAGTTCGACAAGGTGGAGATGTTCTCCTTCTGCGCGCCGGAGCAGGCCGCGGACGAACACCGCCGGCTGCTGGGCTGGGAGCGGTCGTTCTTCGACCTCCTCGAGGTCCCCTACCGCGTCATCGACGTGGCCACCGGCGACCTCGGCGCGTCAGCCGCCCGCAAGTTCGACATCGAGGTCTGGGTGCCCACGCAGGGCACCTACCGCGAGGTGACCTCCACGTCCAACTGCACCGAGTTCCAGGCCCGCCGGCTGGGGGTCCGGACCCGCACCACCGACGGCTCCACCGCCCCGGTGGCGACCCTCAACGGCACGCTGGTGGCCATCCCGCGCACCATCGTCGCCCTGCTGGAGAACCACCAGCGGCCCGACGGCTCGGTGCAGGTGCCCGCGGCCCTGCGCCCGTACCTGGACGGGCGCGACGTCCTCGAGCCGCGGGAGCCGGTCGGGGCGGCATGAGCGACTCGACCGTCCCCTCGGCGCCCGTGGACCCGGCCGCCGCACCCGCCGAACCGGCGTCCCCACCGTCGCGGCTGTGGTCGCCGCGCATGGTCGCCCTGGACGTGGACGGGACGCTCATCCCGTACGGCGACTTCCACGCGCCGCCCAGTGACGTCGTGCGCGACGCGGTGCGCCGGGTGCGCGACGCCGGGGTGCACGCCGTGGTGGCGACGGGGCGATCGCTGCACTCGACCTACCCCGTCTTCGACGCCCTCGGCCTGGACGACGGGTTCGCGGTCTGCTCCAACGGGGCCGTGGTGGTCGACGTGGCGGCCCGCAGCCCGGTCGACGTGGTCACCTTCGACGCGCTCGAGCCGGTGCGCTACTTCGCCGAGCAGGTCCCGGACGCGATCCTCGCGGTGGAGGAGCTGGGGGTCGGCTTCCGGATCAGCGGGGAGAACGTCGACTTCGAGTTCGACGGCGAGGTCACCGTCGTCCCGCATGCGGAGCTGGTGCAGGGGCCCGTCACCCGGCTCGTCGTCCGCTGGCACGAGGGCGACCGGGACAGGCTGCGGGCCATCGCCGCCGAGATGGGCCTGCCCGCGGTCGACTACGCCATCGGCTACACGGCCTGGCTCGACATCATGCCCGCGGGGGTGTCCAAGGCCGAGGGGCTGGACAAGATCTGCTTCCGGCTCGGCATCGGCCAGGACGAGGTGCTGGCCGTCGGCGACGGCCACAACGACGTGGAGATGCTGCGCTGGGCCGGACGCGGCGTCGCCATGGGCAACGCCCCCGACGACGTCAAGGCGGTCGCCGACGAGGTCGCTGGCCACGTGGACGACGACGGGGTCGCGACCCTGCTGGACCGCTACGTCCGCTGACGCCGCCCGCAGGGACCCCGCCCGCACGGCCGTCCGCGGGTGCCTGGCAACCCTTCCTCAGGTTCCTGGCGAGGCGTTCTGGCGCTTGGCGCGGCGTGCAAGCCCAGCCAAGCGCGTGCTAGCCCACTGGACGTGGTCATTCCTGCGCCGGGGCCGGGGCCGGCGCCGGGGCCGGGGCCGGGGCCGGGGGGCGTGCCGGGGGGCGCGCCGCCTGGACGGCTACGGCAGCGTGGCCAGGCCCTCGGCCAGGCGTTGCTCGGTGACGTCCTCGTCGGTCATCCGACCGGACAGGAACGCGTCGTAGGCAGGCAGGTCCAGGTGGCCGTGGCCGCACAGGGCGGTGACGATCACCTTGTCCTCGCCGGTCTCCGCGCAGCGGCGGGCCTCCCGGACCGCCTCGGCCAGCGCGTGGGTGGGCTCGGGTGCCGGGACGATGCCCTCGGTGCGGGCGAACAGGACGCCGGCCTCGAAGCAGTCGGTCTGCGGCACTGCCGTGGCCGTCATGAGCCCCAGCTCGTACACGTGGCTGATCAGCGGGCTCATGCCGTGGTAGCGCAGCCCACCGGCGTGGATCGGGTCGGGCACGAAGTCGTGGCCGAGCGTGTGCATCTTGAGCAGCGGGGTCATTCCGGCGGTGTCGCCGAAGTCGTAGGCGTACACGCCGCGGGTCAGCGAGGGGCAGGAGGCCGGCTCGACGGCTCGGATCTCGGGGTCCCAGCGGCCGGCCATCTTCTCCCGCAGCAGCGGGAAGGCCAGCCCGGCGAAGTTGGACCCCCCGCCGGTGCACCCCACCACGAGGTCGATGCGATCCTCGCCGGCCTGCTCCAGCTGCAGGATCGCCTCCTCGCCGATGACGGTCTGGTGCAGCAGCACGTGGTTGAGCACCGAGCCCAGGGCGTAACGCACCTGGGGGTCGCCGGCGGCCACCTCGACGGCCTCCGAGATCGCGATGCCCAGCGAGCCGGGGTGGTCGGGCCGCTGGGCCAGGAAGGTGCGCCCTGCCTCGGTGAGCTCGGACGGCGAGCGGTGCACGACCCCGCCGAAGGTCTCGATCATCATCCGCCGGTAGGGCTTCTGGTCGTAGGAGGCGCCGACCTGCCACACCTCGCACTCGATCCCGAAGAGAGCGCACGCGAAGGCCAGCGCCGTCCCCCACTGCCCGGCACCCGTCTCGGTGGTGATCTTCTTGACGCCCTGCAGCGCGTTGTAGTACGCCTGCGGAACGGCCGTGTTGGGCTTGTGCGAGCCGGCCGGGGAGACGCCCTCGTACTTGTAGTAGATGCGGGCCGGCGTTCCGATCGCCTGCTCGAGCCGGCGGGCCCGGAACAGCGGCGAGGGCCGCCACAGCCGATAGACGTCCTGCACTTCGAGCGGGATGTCTACGAAGCGCTCGGCGGTGACCTCCTGCTCGATGAGCGCCATCGGGAACAGCGGGGCCAGCGCCTCGGGGCCGATGGGTTCGCGGGTGCCGGGGTGCAGCGGCGGCGGGGGAGGCTCGGGCAGGTCCGGGACGATGTTGTACCAGCGGGTCGGCATGGCCGACTCGTCGAGCAGGTACTTGTGCTGCTGGGGCCGCCGGTCGGTCGCGCTGGTCATGGGGGCGAGGCTAGTCGGCGGGCGGGACGGCCTCGCGCCTGCCTCGCTGGGTGCCGGCGACGCTGAGCACCACGACCCCGGCCGCGAGCAGAGTCGCGGCGCCCACGGTCTCCCCGAGCAGCAGCACCGACCAGCCCAACGTCAGCAGCGGCTGCAGTAGCTGGGTCTGGCTGGCCCGGGCCACCCCGGCACGCGCCAGCCCGGCGTAGAACGCGAAGAACCCGGTGTACTGGGGACCCAGCGCGAGGAACAGCAGGGCCACGGTGGCCGTCGCGGTGGGGGACGGCGGTTGCGCGGCCACGGCCACCGCAGCCACCGGCATCGTGACCGGCAGCGCGGCGACCAGCGCCCACGAGATCACCACCCAGCCGGGTACCTGGGCAGCCAGCCCGCCACCCTCGGTGTAACCGACCGCGGCCAGCACGACAGCGCCGAGCAGCAGCAGGTCGGGGACGAGCGCCCCACCCTCGGCCCCACCACGGGTGAGGGCGAACGCGGTGACCGCGAGGGTCCCGACGGTCGAGGACAGCCAGAACAGCGCCCCCATCGGCTCCCGGGTGCGCAGCACCGCCAGCACGGCGGTCGCGATGGGCAGCGCCGCGATGACCACGGCGGCGTGGGAGGCGGTGGTCAGCTGCAGCGCCGCCGTGGTCAGGAACGGGAAGCCCAGCACCACCCCCGCCGTCGTGGCCGCCAGAGCGGGGAGCTGCTGCCGGCTCGGTCGCGGCGCGCGGGTGGCCAGCAGCACGCCCAGGGCGACGAGGCCGGCGAGGGCTGTCCGCCCCGCCGCGACCGTCCAGGCGTCGAACCCGGTGAGGGCGACCTTGGTGACGGGGAGGGTGAGGGAGAAGACGACGACGCCGAGCAGGGCCAGCAGCACGCCGCCAGGGGTGCGCACGGCGGGCGACGTCAGGGCCGCCCGGCCAGGAACGCCTCCAGCCAGGTGGCCAAGGCCTGGCTTGCGTCCTGCACCGTGTCGACCCAGGCCTGTCGGGCGCCCGAGTCGGCCGAGTCGGTGACGTGCTTGACCAGCCGCACGTCCACACCCGCAGCGCGGCAGGCCGCAGCGACGGCATAGCCCTCCATGTCGACCAGGTCGGCGCGCTCGGCGATGCGGTCGCGCACCGCCGCGTCGGTGACGAACATGTCGCCGGTGGCCAGCCGGGCTCCGTCCCCGAGCACGATGGGGGCGCCGTAGCGGTACCCGGTGAGCTGCTCCAGGACCACGCTGTCCAGGTCGTGCTGGGCGACGACGCCGATCTCGTGGGTGCCTTCCCAGCCTGGTCGCAGCGCGCCGGCGGTGCCCAGGTTGAGCACCAGGTCGGGACGGCTGCGGGGGTCGGCCAGCGCGCCGGCCACGGCCAGCGCCGCATTGACCTTGCCGACACCCAGCACCACCCGGGGCAGGTCGGCGGGTAGGTGCACGGCCTCCTGCTCGACGGCGACGGCGAGCAGCACACGGCGAGGGGTGCTCATGCGGCGTCAGCGTAGGAGCAGCGCCCGGTCGCGCGCGGCGGCCGTCCTGCTGACAGGATCGGCTCATGGACCTGACCGTCGTGGACAACCCCGACCTGCAGCGGTTCGAGGCGCGCGTGGGCGACGCCGTCGCCGGGTTCGTGACGTACGAACCCAGCCCCGAGGGTCTGGTGCTGCCTCACACCGAGGTCGACCCGGCCTTCGAGGGGCAGGGGGTGGGCTCGACCCTGGTCCGCAGGATGCTCGACCAGCTGCGCGAGCGGGGCGAGCTCGTGGTGCCCCACTGCCCCTTCGTCCGGTCCTACATCAGGCGTCACTGGGACGCCTACGGGTCGATGGCGGTCGGTCTTCGTCCGCCCCCCCAGGGCGCGGACTGATCCCCGCTCGCGTCGGTCAGGTGGGCCCTGCCACCAGCAGGTCGCGCGCGGTGCGGACGGCCTGCTCGCGCAGCCGGACCTGCTGCGGCCCACCCCCGTCGGCGCCCAGCGGGCCTGCCTGCGACAGCCGGTCGCGGTAGGCCGCCTCGCGCAGCGCGCGGCGAACCGCCTGCAGTCGTAGGTCCCAGGCTTCGCTGTGGCGAGTACCTTCCGCCAGACGCTGCGGCCGGACGACGTCGAACCCGCTACGGCTCCGAACCCATGCGTAGCCGTTGAGCAACATGCGGTTGTGGAGCCCAGCCCACGCGCGAAAGCGAAACCCTTCGGCGCCTTGGGCGGGCACCCCGTCGGTTACTTGCCAGGCGCTCCGCAGCTGAAGTGCCGCGCTGCCACCTCCCCGGCCCCGGGGCAGGCGGAAGCGCGGGGGCCTGAGCCCCTCCCCACGGCTCGGCTCGGGGCTTTCGCCGAGCCATGGGGGCGCCGCTCAGGCGTAAGCAAGACGGCATTATGCGACTTCCGGCCGAGGCCCATGCGCCACGAGCGCTACTGTCCACAGTCTCTGCTATCACCCCGGGCCCGCACCCAGGCAGGGTGGCGGCAGCGCGATCACGACGCCCGTGACAGCCCCGAGTCCGGCGCCTCAGCCCTGCGCTATGGTCCAGTTGCCGTCGGCGTTGACCGTGATCACGCTTGGTCCAGCCAGGGCTGGGACGGAGCCGGTATACGGGCCGATCTCGTTCACCATGAGATTGGGGAAGGTGCCGTCGTACTGCGTGACGGCGAAGTTGGACTCGCCATCGTGCGAGAAGGTCCAGGTGGCGGCGGCACCGTCGTACAGGAAGACGCCGTCGCCAGCCGACTGGGCCGGCAGCGTGAGCGCCGGGGCAGCCGACACGGGCACGATGCTGATGGTCCATTGCCCATCCGCCTCAACTTGCAGTCGCACCGCGTCACCGAAGCTGGACAAGCCGTAGGCCGTGGTGCCGGAGTAGACCCCGATCGTGTTGACCAGCAGGTCACCCGTCGACTGGTTGCCAGCATCAAGCGCGGTGATGGCGAAGTTCGACGATCCCTGATGGTTCGCCGTGACGACACCAGTGGTCGCGCCCTCTGGTAGTTCGACCACCGCGGGGCCTGCGCCCTGCTGGGACAGGGGCTCGAAGGTCCCGAAGAGCTCGTCGTAGGGGTTCTGGGCAGGCTCGGGAGTCTCTGCCGGTGCAGGTTCCTGCGTCGCCTCCCCGCCGGGCTCGGTCGCCGCTGCGGTCGCTGACGGCTGCGGACCTGGCGTCGCGGTCTCCTCGGGGTCCCCACCTCCCGTGGCCACTCCGACGACAACGATCAGCAGCAGGACAACGAGCAGCCAGAACCACCAGCGCTTCCACAGCGCCTTCCTCGCTGGCGGTTCCTGCGTGGTCGGCGGCACCGCACCCGTGACCGGCTGGCTCGGCTGCTGAAGGGCCTCGGGCGGGTAGAACTTGCCATCGGACGCCTGCCACCAGCCAGGTCCCTGGGGCTGCTCGCTCATGGTGCTCCTCTCACATTCACTCGTTGACTTGTTTGCGGTGACTTGATCCTCCACCGAGCCAGTCGGGTGGTCCGGCTGTGCGGCGTCCACACAGACGGGGTAGCAGTCGAGCAACGGATCACCAGACGGGTAGCAGAGCTGCTTCGACCTCGACGGCTCATTCGGAAACGCGCCGCTGTCGTCACGCTCGGGTATTGCCTTCGGAGGGGGACGGCTGCTGAATAGGCGGGTCGTCAGGTGAGTCGTCGATCGTCTCTAGCAGCGCCCACCGCATCGAAAGCCCCCCGGATGGAAGCGGCAACCCGTCTGGTGTGACGCTAGTTGGGATTGGTCTCCCCGGAAGGGGGCTTCCGGCCCGTTCATAAGACCGGGCCGCACCGGCAGGAGAAGCGGTCCACTAGGCATTCTCCAGTGCAAGGTCTGGCCTTCCCCGGCCTTCGCTGACGACCCAGGGTTGTCGGCGACACCGCGCCCAGAGCGGCGCTGGCTTCCCGAGGAGCACTTGGCGAGGCAAGCCCATCGGCTGTCCTGGGGGTGGAGGCCAACTTGTCCGGTCCTACATCAGGCGTCACTGGGACGCCTACGGGTCGATGGCGGTCGGTCTTCGTCCGCCCCCCCAGGGCGCGGACTGATCCCCGCTCGCGTCGGTCAGGTGGGCCCTGCCACCAGCAGGTCGCGCGCGGTGCGGACGGCCTGCTCGCGCAGCCGGACCTGCTGCGGCCCACCCCCGTCGGCGCCCAGCGGGCCTGCCTGCGACAGCCGGTCGCGGTAGGCCGCCTCGCGCAGCGCGCGGCGAACCGCCTGCAGGTGGCCGTAGGCGGCGAGCCCGGCCGGGTCGGCCGGCACGTCCAGCGAGTCGGTGGGCCAGTTGCGCTGGGCCTGCTCGCAGCACGAGCGGACCCGGGGCAGCAGCTCGGCGCGCTCGGGGGCCTCTCGCAGCGCGGTCGAGCAGTCGTCGTGCAGCCGCCGCCACAAGCCGCGCCCGAGCGAGTCGTCGTCCCTGCGCCCTCGGATGAACCAGCGCCTCATCGCACTGTCGGTCTGACCACGGGGGTGCTAGAGGTACATGCCGCTGCCGAGGTGGGGGCGGCCCTCCTCGGTGGGCCGACCGTGCCCCTGCTGCCCGTACTGCTCTGCGTGCGGGCCCGACGCGTTCGCGGGCGCGCCGCTGCCCTCAGGGCCTTGCGGCAGCGCCCGGCGCATCTGCTCCAGCTGGGCTCGGGCGGCCATCTGCTGGGCGAACAGGGCGGTCTGGATGCCGTGGAACAGGCCCTCCAGCCAGCCGACGAGCTGGGCCTGGGCGATGCGCAGCTCGGCCTCCGTGGGGACCTCCGCGTCGGTGAAGGGCAGCGACAGCCGCTCCAGCTCTTCCACCAGCTCGGGGGCGAGTCCCTTCTCCAGCTCGGCCACCGAGGCGTGGTGGATCTCCTTGAGCCGTCGACGGCTGGCCTCGTCCAGCGGCGCCGACTTCACCTCGTCGAGCAGCTGCTTGATCATCGTCCCGATCCGCATCACCTTCGCGGGCTGCTCGACCAGGTCCGTGATCGACCGGGCCTCCGGCGCGTCGTCCTCCTCTGCGCCGCCGCTCGCATCGGCGGGAGCCGTCCCCAGCACGATCCCCCCTGGGCCGACCACGACCACCTGCGCCCGTTCGCCCGACTCGCTGTCCTCGGCCATGGCTTCATCCTCCCCCGCCGGCGCCGGCCGCGACAACCGACCCCGCCAGCGCCGCAGGTCAGCGCGGGCGCCGCGATACCGACTGGCGCCGACCCCCCTGCGTTTGTCACCATGGACATTGTGAACACATTCACGATCTCTGCTCCGAGCCCCTCATCCGTAGGCCCGGCCGACGCCACCGTCGTGCCGGGGCTCCCCGCCGGGTTCACCTCCCGCCGACCCACCGCCGAGGACCTCGAGGCGCTGCACGCCGTGTGCTGTGCCGACGAGGCCGGCTCGATCGGTGCGTGCGCGACCTCGCTGGGTGAGGTCGCCCAGTCGCTGACCCCCCCGCACACCACCCTGCAGGACGACCAGTGGCTGGTCTGCGACCCCGCCGGCGCTCCGGTCGCGTGGGGGATGGTCTGGGACGTCGGCAACACCGACCACCAGGACATCGACGCCTACCGCGATCCCACCCGCGCCGACGAGAGCGTGCGTGCGGCGCTGCTGGACCGGCTGCTGCGACGACTGGCCGAGCGAGCGACCCGCTCCGGCTACGCGCACGTCGACGTCGGCGCCGGCTGCTACCGCGAGGACGCCGCGTACGCGGCGACGTTGCGCAGCCGTGGCTTCCGCCATGACCGCACCTTCCACCGGATGCGCGTCGTGCTCGATCCGACCACCCCGGTCGCTGTGCCGGACGTGCCCGGCGTCGAGCTGAGCGGCTTCGACCCGACCGACGACGCCGCCTTCCGCGAGCTGCACGCCGTGGTCGAGGAGGGCTTCAGCCGGCACTGGGGCTACGTCCCGGTCGCCTACCCCGACTACCGGGCCGAGTTCGACGCCGACCCCGCGCCCGACGTGCCGATGTGGAGGCTGGCCCGGGTGGACGGACGCCTCGTCGGCGTCTGCAAGGCCAGCGGCCGCAACGAGGACGTCGGTGGCGGGTATGTCGCCGACCTGTGCGTGCTGGACGGGTACCGCGGCCGCGGCATCGCCCGGGCGCTGCTGCTGTCGACGTTCGAGGCCTACCGCCGCGCCGGGCGCTACGTCGTGCAGCTCAACGTCGACAGCCAGAACGACACCGGCGCCGTGCGCCTGTACGCATCGGTGGGCATGCGCGAGGAGCGGGCGATCCACGCCTTTCGCCGGACCGTCCTGCCCGGGTGAGCGGGCGGGACCCGCGCCATCCGATCCGCGTCGCGGCCTGGTTCCCGCCCCCCGTTCGGCGGTACCCGTTGGCGTTCGGAGCCTCCGTAGGGATCATGGCCCCCGTGGTGGTCCCTCCCGAACCCGTGACTCACGACGCCGATGTCGGGGCCGACCACGCCCTCGCGGTGCCCGGCTTGCCTGCCGGGCTCACGGTGCGACGGCCGGCTGCTGCGGACGCCGCGGCGCTCGTCGACCTCTGCGCCCGCGACGAGGCGGCTGTCGTGGGCCACCCGGTGACGCCGATCGGCGAGGTGCTCGAGATGCTGGCGCCGGCTCACACCCGGCCGGACGCCGACCAGTGGCTGGTGCTCGACGCCGCGGGGCTGCCGGTGGTGTGGGGCCTGATCTCAGATGCGGGCAACACCGCCCACCAGGACGTCTGCGTCTTCCGGGACGGCGGCCGCGTCGACGAGCAGGTCCGACGTCTCGTCCTCGACCGGCTGCTGGCCCGCACGGCCGAGCGGGCCCGGGAGCGGGGCTACCAGCGCGTCGAGCTGGGCGCGGGGTGCTTCCCGGCGGACCAGGCATACGCAGCGACGTTGCGCGCCGCGGGGTTCCAGCACGGGCGCACCTTCCACTGGATGCTCATCGACCTCGAACCCGCGCCGCCGGTGACCGTCGACGTCCCTGCTGGGGTCCGCATCGCCCCGCTCGACCCCGACGACGAGCAGCAGTGGCGCGACGTGCACGCGGTGCTGCAGGCGTCGTTCGCCGATCACTGGGGTTCGGTGCCGGTGGCCTACCAGGACTTCCGTGCCGAGGTCGACGCAGAGCCGCACGCCGACCTGCCGCTGTGGCGACTCGCGTGGCTGGACGGCCACGTCGTCGGGGTCAGCCGCGCCAGCGGTCGACACCAGGACGAGGGCGGTGGCTGGGTGGCCCAGCTGGGCGTGCTGCCACATGCGCGTGGCCGCGGGATCGCCCGGGCGCTGCTGCAGGCGTCGTTCGAGGCCAACCGCGCCGCCGGGCGCACGAGTGTGGGCCTCGGCGTGGACAGCGAGAACAGCACCGGAGCCGTGCGGCTCTACGAGTCGGTGGGGATGCACCTCACCCAGCAGGTGCACGCCTACACCCGAGACGTCCTGTCGGCCTGACCCGTTGCGGGCGGAGCGGACCCAACGGTGAGGGCGATCTTGCCGAGGTGCTCGGATGCCTCGAGCACCCGGTGAGCCTGCGCCGCCTCGGTGACCGGGAGCACCCGGTCCACGACCGGACGCACCCGGCCGGCCTCGACCAGCGGCCACAGCTGCTCGCGCACCGCGGCGACGATCGCTGCCTTCTGCTCAGCGGGTCGAGCCCGCAGCGTGGTGCCGGCCACCGTGGCCCGCTTGGCCAGCAGCAGCCCCAGATCGAGGTCGGCTCGGGTACCTCCCTGCAGCCCGATCACCACCAGGGTGCCGTCGGGGGCGAGCACGGCCAGGTTGCGCGCCAGGTATGCCGCCCCCATCACGTCGAGCACGACGTCGGCGCCACGGTCGCCGGTGGCATCCCGCACGGCCTGGACGAAGTCGGTGGTTCGGTGGTCGACGAGCACCTGTGCGCCCAGGTCGCGGCACCGTCGCAGCTTCTCGGGGCTGCCCGCGGTGACAGCCACCCGTGCGCCGAGAGCGGCGCCCACCTGCACGGCCATCGTGCCGATGCCCCCGCCCCCGCCGTGCACCAGCAGGGTCTGACCGGCGTGCAGGCCGGCAGTGAGCACGAGGTTGGACCAGACCGTGCACGCCGCCTCCGGCAGGGTGGCCGCGGTGACCAGGTCGATGCCGGCCGGTACCGGCAACAGCTGGCCGGCCGGGACGGCCACCTGCTCGGCGTACCCACCGCCGGCCAGCAGCGCGCAGGCCTCGTCGCCGATCACCCAGCCGCTCACCCCGGGCCCGACCGCCCGGACCACACCGGAGCACTCGAGCCCGAGGTAGCCCGGCGCTCCCGGTGGCGGCGGGTAGCGGCCCTGCCGCTGCAGTACGTCGGCCCGGTTCACCGCGGTGGCCGCGACGTCGAGCAGCACGTCGCCGGTGCCGACCACCGGGTCGGGGACCTCGACCCAGTCCAGCACGTCCGGTCCGCCAGGGGCGGTCACGACGGTGGCGCGCACGGCGTGGCTACCCCCCGTCCGGCTCCACCTTGCGTGCCCACGGGCGGTCCTCGGCCGGCCGCACCACCACCACCCGGTCGTCGCGGACCAGGTGACCGATGCCGGGGGAGAAGTAGGGCTGCAGCTGCTCGTCACGCAGCACGGCCAGGACGGGCTCCCCGAGCTGCTCGGGGGTCATGCCCTCCTCACGGGGTACGACCCGCCGTTCGGCGACCTCCAGGCCGCTGCCGGTGGAGAGCAGGTCCTCGAGCACCTCGGAGATGTGCGGGCTCACGGTGGCCAGGCCGAGCAGCCGGCCCACCGACTCCGACGAGGTGATCACGGAGTCGGCCCCGCTGTGGCGGACGATCGCGGCGTTCTCCTCCTCGCGCACCGCCACGATGATGGTCGCGGTGGGGCTCAGGCTGCGGGCGGTCAGCGTGACGAGGACGGCGGTGTCGTCGCGCTCCGGAGCGATGACGACCTTGGTCGCCCGGTCGGCGCGGGCCCGGCGCAGCACGTCCGAGCGGGTCGCGTCGCCCACCACGCCCACCAGTCCCATCTCGTTGGCCTCGGCGATCGCCGTCTGCCTCGGGTCGACCACCACCACCTGGGAGCGGGGCACGCCGTTGGCCAGCAGCGTGTTCACGGTGCTGCGGCCCTTGACGCCGAAGCCCACGACAATGACGTGGTCGCTCATCCGGTTCCTCCAGCGTTCCACCCGCCAGGCCTCTCGGCTGCGGTAGGTCAGCGCCTCCAGCGTCGTCCCGACCAGGACGATCAGGAACAGGATGCGCAGGGGGGTGATGACCAGCACGTTGACGAGCCGCGCCGTGTCGGTGATGGGGGTGATGTCGCCGTAGCCCGTCGTCGAGAGCGACACCGTGGCGTAGTAGAAGGCGTCGAGCAGCGACAGCTCGTCGCCCGCCGCGTCGCGGTAGCCCTCCCGGTCGAGGTAGACGATCGCGACGACGGCACACAGCACTGCGACAGCGATCGCCACCCGGATGCCTATGGCCCGCACCGCACTGCTCGGTGCGTGGGAGAGGAAGATGGTGCCGCGGGGCGAGGACTCCTGGGCCGCTGGCACCTGCAGGCTCATGAGGGCCCACGCCGGCGGCGGACGCGCGGTGGCGCGGACGGGGAGGCTCGACGCACGAGAGGACAGGGTATGGACAGGTTCGAGGGTCGGGTAGCCATGGTCACCGGCGCGGCGCGGGGGATCGGCCGGGCGACGGCGCAGCGGCTGGCGGCGGAGGGGGCCGCGGTAGCCGTGTGCGACCTGTCCGCGCAGGACGGTGCCGACACGGTCGCCGCCGTCGAGGCGGCCGGGGGACGGGCGATCGCCGTCGCGGTCGACGTCTCGCGGCGCGACCAGGTGCAGTCCGCGGTCGACCAGGTGGTCGAGGCGTTCGGACGGCTCGACGTGCTGGTCAACAACGCCGGCCTCATCCGCGACAACCTGCTGTTCAAGATGACCGACGACGACTGGGACCTGGTCATGGCGGTGCACCTCAAGGGAGCGTTCCTGTGCAGCCAGACCGCGCAGACGCAGATGGTGCAGCAGCGCTACGGCCGCATCGTCAACCTGTCCTCCATCGCCGGGGACGGCAACCGCGGCCAGGCCAACTACTCGGCGGCCAAGGCGGGCATCCGGGGGTTCACCAAGACCCTGGCGCTCGAGCTCGGCCCCTTCGGCATCACGGCCAACGCGATCGCCCCCGGGTTCATCGCCTCGGCGATGACCCAGCAGACCGCGGACCGGCTCGGGGTGACCTTCGAGCAGTTCACCGAGAGCGTCGCCGCGACCACCCCGGTGCGCCGGGTCGGCCAGCCCGACGACGTCGCCGCGGCGGTCGCGTTCCTCGCCAGCGAGGAGGCCGGTTTCGTGACCGGGCAGGTGCTCTACGTCGACGGCGGGGCGGGACGGCCCTAGGTGCGCCTGCTGCTCGTCCAGCACTCGGCGGGCGCCGACCCCGAGCAGGCCCGCGTGGGCACCGCGGCGGCCGTGCAGGCGGCGCTGGCCGCCCAGCCGCGGCGTCCCGACCTCGTGGTGCTGCCCGAGGCGACGCAGGTCGACTTCGGCTCGGGCGACGACCTTGCCGAGCGGGCCGAGCCCCTGGACGGCCCCTTCGTGGCGATGATCGCCTCGCTGGCGGCCGGGGCCGGCGTCACCGTGGTGGCCGGCATGTTCGAGCGGCACCCGCAGGGGGAGCCCCCGTCCAACACCGTGGTCGCGGTCGGGCCGGACGGCACCCTGCTGGCCGCCTACCGCAAGGTGCACCTGTACGACGCGTTCGGGTACCGCGAGTCCGACCGGGTAGCGGCGGGCCCACCGCAGCCGGTCGTGCTCGACGTGCCCGCCGCCGGTGACGCGCTCCGGGTCGGCCTGCTCACCTGCTACGACCTGCGCTTCCCCGAGCAGGCCCGGGTGCTCGTCGACGCCGGGGCCGACCTGCTGGTGCTCCCCGCGGCCTGGCTGGCCGGTGACCAGAAGGTCGAGCACTGGCGCACCTTGCTGCGTGCTCGAGCCATCGAGAACACCGTCTACGTCGCGGCCGCCGGCAAGGCAGGGACCCGCTACTGCGGCGGCTCGAGTCTCGTCGACCCGATGGGTGTCGTCCTCGCCGAGGCGCCGCTCGACGCCGACGGCTGGGTGGCCGGTGAGGCGACCCCGCAGCGGGTGGCACAGGTGCGGGAGGTCAACCCGTCGCTGGCGAACCGCCGGTGGCGGGTGGTGGCGCGCTGAGCGGGACACTGCCCGGCACGATGTCGTCGTGGCGCACGGACCCCGCCCGCCAGGCCTGCGGGTCGCCTTCGACCAGTCCGGTCGCCGGCGGAGGCGGACGGGGCGGGTCGACCTGGTCGTCCCACAGCCGCACACCGCCCAGCACACCCGCCGTGTTCGCGACCAGCTCGACCCGGGCCCACAACGGCCGGGCCAGGTACTTCGCCCCGCCGCCGCCCAGGTAGGCCCGGTCCCACCGGAACACCCGGTCGAGGGCGGCCAGTGCGTCGTCCACCTGGTCGGTCCAGCGGTCCGGGCCGACCTTCCTGCGGGCGTGGTGGCCCAGCGCCTGGTCGAACGTGCGGCCGTCACCGAACGGGGCCGCCGACACCTCGATCTTCGGCAGCAGCCGGCCGTCGTCGAAGTGGGCGAACCCCAGCCCCGTCCCGAGCGTCATCATCACCTCGTAACCCGACCCGGCAACGGTGGCGAGCCCGGCCATCTCGGCGTCGTTGACGACGAGGGTGGGACGTCGGTACACACGTTCCAGCATGGCCTGCACGTCGAGGCCGACCCACTGCTCGACCAGTGCCGGGACGACGGGGGTGAAGGGGCCGGCCTCGGTGACGTAGTGGGGCGTCCAGCGCACCACCCCCTGTCGGACCAGACCCGGCATGCCGACGGAGACCCGGTCGAATGGGTGGGCGGTGGCCCGCGCGATCTCGACCAGCTCGCGGGCCAGCGCCTCGGGCGGGCACGGGTAGGGGGTGCGGACCCGGACCCGGCGCGTCACCGGGTGCCCCTCACGGTCCACCACCAGGCACTTCAGCCCGGTGCCGCCGCAGTCGACGCTGAGGGTGTAGGGGCGGCGCGGCACCCTGCGGACGCTAGCGCGTCGCCGCTACTCCCCACCCTCGACGTCGGCCTGGAACGCCTCGTAGAACAGGTCGCTGCCCTTCTGTCGGTGCCGGACGAGCTTGGCGATGAGCTCGGTGCCCAGGTCGCGCACCTGGTCAGGGTCGACCCGCTCGCCGGCAACGGCCGCCTCCAGCGCCTGCATCCGCTGCTCGAGGTCGGGGTGCTCGCGGGCGAGCCGCTGGGCGCGGCCGATCAGCCGCGGCGCGGCGTCGATCATGATCGAGGTCAGCCCCTCGGATCCCTCGGCCCCCTGCACGTGCGCGTCCCACGCCCTGCGGAGCCGCCCGACTGCGCGGTGCGCCCCCTCGGCCCACTCGTCTGCGCCGGCGGGCGTGGCCATCGCCCGCTCCAGCGCGTCCATACCCCGGCGCATCGACTCGCGTCGGGCCAGCACCGGCTCGAGCAGCCCCTCGGGTACCCGGTCAGGGACGACTACGGGGATCTCGGTCGTGATGGCCGCCTCGGGCGGCGGGAGCGGCTCGGTCATGGCACGAGTCCTAGCCGTTGGGTGCGACGTGTCAAGGCCCTCCGGCCTGCTGTGTCGCTCCCCGAGATGCGATCTTCGCGGCAGGGGAGCACGCTCGCGACATGGACGAGCACCACCCGGTCATCCCCGCGGCGCCGGACTGGCTGGCCCGGCTGGCGACCTCGAGGCAGCTCAGGCTCGTGCGAGCAGCCTGGTGGTGGACCGTCGTGCCGGCCTCTGCCGCCGGGTACGTCGCCACGCTGTCGGCCGGCCACCTGTGGGGCGCCCTCGGCGGCGCGGTCTTCCTGGCGGTCATGGTCCTCATGGGGGTCGTGGCGCGCAACGCCTCGGCCGAGGCCGCAGACCGCGGGTCGGTGCGGCGGGGCTCGCTGCTGCGCGGCCTCCTCTTCGCGTTGCTGGTGTTCGGGGCGGTGCTGTCCCTCGGCTGGACCTCTGGCGGTGCGCTGCTGGCCGCGCTCGCCTGGGTGCTGCTCGGCGCCCTCGCTGTGGCGCTCGGCCGACCCACCACGATGGTCGCGCTCGGCATCCGGGCCGAGCAGGCTCCGGCGGCGGCGCCGGTGGCGTCCCCGCGGGCTGCCACCGCCCAGCTGGTGGCCGCGCTGCGCGCCACCACCGACGAGGTGCGTAGCACCAGGGACCCCTGCCGGATGGCCGAGCTCTCCGTCGAGCGCGGGCTGCTCATCGACGAGCTCCAGGCGCGGGACCCGGCGCTGCTGATGGCGCTGGTCGACGAGTTCGTCCCGCCGACCCGCCCGGCCGACGACGACGGCCTCGCGGCGACCTGACTGCGGCAGAATGGGAGGCCTCGGAGGGCTGCCGGAGTGGCCGAACGGGGAAGTCTTGAAAACTTCTAGGGCGGGGCCCCCTCCGTCCTCGTGGGTTCGAATCCCACGCCCTCCGCGGGCAGGTCCTCGGCCGGTCAGCCGGGGCTCAGCGGCCCGGACGGCAGGGCCACGGTGACGGCGCCGCCCGGGTCGGCTTGGCGCACCTGGCCGTTCACCCGCAGCTGCAGCGGCTCGCCCACGTGCGGTGGGCCGGTGATGGTGAGGTTGTCGGCGGTCAGCGCCACCTCCAGCCCGTAGTGCTGCCGGTAGCGCATCCGGAAGCGCAGCTCGCCGACCTCCGCGGGCAGGAACGGGTCGAAGCGCAGCATGTCGCCGCGGGTCTCCAAGCCGGTGAAGCCGCGCTGCAGCAGGTCGACCGTGCCCACCATCGCGCCGAGGTGGATCCCCTCCTGGGTGGTGCCGCCTTGCACATCGCTGACGTCGCTGTCCAGGGCCTCGGTGAACAGCTGCCAGGCCGCGTCGCGGTCGGTGCGTGCGACCACCCATGCGTGCACCAGCTTGGACAGCGTCGAGCCGTGGGCGGTGCGGCGCAGGTAGAAGTCCACGCAGCGCGACGGCAGCAACGGGTCCCACCGGTAGCCGAGGTGGTCGATGATCTCGGCCAGCTCCTCCTCCGAGAGCAGGTACAGCAGCATGAGGACGTCAGCCTGCTTGGCCAGCCGGTAGTTGTTGGTCGAGTCGCCCTCGGCCTCCAGGATGCGGTCCAGCCGGCCGATGTTGCCGTAGCGCACCCGGTAGTCCTCCCAGTCCAGCTCGGCCAGGCGCTCGTACCCCTCGAACTGGCTCAGCACCCCGTCGTGCCAGGCCAGCCGCATCTTGCGGGTCATGTGCTCCCAGCGTTCGAGGTCGGGCCGGGTGATGTCGAGCAGGTCCATCAGCTGGCGCCGCCGGCGGGCGGGCAGGATCTCCACACAGCGCAGCGCCCGCTGCAGCAGCCACACCACCATCACGTTCGTGTAGGCGTTGTTGTCCAGCCCCGGCTCCTCCCGCCACGGGTAGGCGTCGTGGTACTCGTCCGGACCCATCACGTGGCGGATGTCGTAACGGTCGTCTGCCCGGTCGTAGCTGGCGATGGACGCCCAGAAGCGGGCGATCTCCAGCAGCAGCTCGGCCCCGTACGTCGCCAGGAAGTCCAGGTCTGCGGTGGCCTCGTAGTACTGCCAGGTGTTGTACGCGACGGCGACGTTGATGTGGCGCTGCAGGTGGCTGTGGTCGGGCAACCAGTGCCCGGACGCCGGGTTGAGGTGCAGCGTCTGGGTCTCCTCCCGTCCGTTGGCGCTGCTCTGCCAGGGGAACATCGCCCCGGCGTAGCCGGCCTCCCAGGCCAGCCGGCGCGCCTGCGGCAGGCGGCGCCAGCGGTACAGCAGCAGCGCCTTGGAGACCTCCGGCATGCGCAGGTTGAGGTAGGGGTAGACGAACGTCTCGTCCCAGAAGATGTGGCCCCGGTAGGCCTCACCGTGCAGCCCTCGGGCCGGGATGCCCACGTCGAGGTCCATGCTGTGGTTCGACACGGTCTGCAGCAGGTGGAACAGGTGCAGCCGCAGCACCATCTGCATCCGGTCGCCGGCGTCGATGTGCAGGTCGCAGCGGGCCCACAGGTGGTCCCAGGCGAGCACGTGCCGGGCGAGCAGCGCCTCGAAGTCGGGCATGCAGGCCGCGTGGCTGCGTGCCTCGCTGAACGGCTCGCTGATGGCGCGGTCCCGCGAGGTGTAGAGCGCCACCATCTTCTCGATCGTGTACTCCGTACCCGGGCGCACCGCCAACGCGACCTCGCGCCCGGCGTAGCCGTCGGTGAGCACCGGGCTCATCGCGAGGTCGATCGGGGTGGAGTCGGCCAGTACCCGGTGCCGGGCGGCGACGCCGACCTCGATGCGAGACTGCGTGGTGCGGACGTCGACGGCGACGCCCGTGTCGCCCGGGGTGTGGGTGCCGACGACCTCCAGGTGCTGGTCCCCGAGACCCTCGTAGCGGGCGACGCCGGTGTTGCGCACGGCGCCGTCGATGCCACTGCGCACGGTGACGGTGCCCTCCCAGTTCTCTGCGACGATCGTCGTGTCGAGGCCGGCGCAGAACGGGTCGGCCATCGAGACCAGGCGACGGTGCGCGATCGCTGTCACGCGCCCCTCACCGTCCACGATGCGGAAGCGCCGGGTGAGTACCCCGCGGCGAAGGTCGAGCTCCTGGACGTAGTCGCGCACGTCGTCACGGTCGATGTCGAGCCAGTCCCCGTCGGCCACGCGTACGGCCACCGCCAGCCAGTTGGGCAGGTTGACCATCGACTCGTTCTCGACCTGCTGGCCGGCCATCGTCACGGTCAGCCGGTTGAACACCCCCGCTGCGTAGGAGCCGGGGTAGTGCACGCCGTCGGCGGTGGCCTCAGCCGCCGCGCCACGGGTGGCGAACCGGCCGTTACCGAGGGTGCACAGCGCCTCACGCAGCGGCTCGGCCGCCGGGTCGTAGCCGTCGTATCGCAGCAGCCATGCGGTCACCGGGGGTCTCCTCCCACCTCGAGAACGTCCAGACGGGGCACGACCACGTCTGCCCCGCTCGCGCGCAACGCGTCGGCATGCTCGGTCCCCCCCGACCGGTCGACCCCCACCACGAGCGCGAACCCCCCTGCCCTGCCGGCCCTCACTCCCGCGACGGCGTCCTCGACCACGACGGTGCGGCTGGGGACGGCACCCAGCCGCCGACCGGCTTCGAGGAACACCGCCGGGTCGGGCTTGCCGGGCAGCCCGAGGGCGGCGGCGACGACGCCGTCCACCCGCACGTCGAAGGCCTCGAGCAACCCGGCAGCCCGCAGCACCAGGTCGGCGTTGCGGGAGGCGGTGATCAGGCCGGCCGGGACGCCGCGAGCCGCCAGCGCGGCCAGGAAGGTCAGGCAGTCATCGAACACCGCCACGCCCGCGCGCTGCACCTCCCGGACGAACGCCTCGTTCTTGCGCGCGGACAGCGACGCGACGAGCTCGGGCTCGGGCCCGATCCCGCGGGAAGCGAGAAACGCGGCCACGCCGTCCTCACGGCGCTTGCCGTCGACGTGGCGCAGGTAGTCCTGCTCGGTGAAGGGGGAGAGGTCGAGCCCTGGGGCAGGGTCGGTGCGGGCACGCTCGCCCAGGTAGCCGTCGAACAGGGTGCTCCAGGCCCGCAGGTGCACGCGAGCCGTGTCGGTGACGACGCCGTCCATGTCGAGCACGGCGGCGTCCAGGGTGAGCGGCCGGGCGAGAGCCGGGCCGCGGAGCACGGCCACGAGGTCACTCTGGCACGGCCGGGGTGGCCGCGGCAGGCCGTTGGTTCGCCCGAGGGGCCCTCTGCTGCCGGGATGCTGGAGGGCGCGGCTCAGGCGGGTCGGATGCGGTCCGGTGGCCGGCTCACCAGCAGCACCAGCACCCCGACCCCTGCGGCCACACCCAGCACCAGCAAGGTGCTCGACCGCAGGTCGGCAGCCAGCCGGTCGAAGATCACCGACTTGGCCTCGGTCGACAGCACGCCGGTGCTCGACAGGTAGGCCCGGCGGACCAGGGCGGTGCCCGCCAGCAGCACCAGGGCTCCGACGCCGACCCCGGCGACGGCGAGCAGCGCGCCGAGGCGCCGTCGCGGGGCGACGAGGACGACGGCCACGGCGAGTGCGACCGCGGCGGGCCCCACCCACCGCCCCAGGCCGTCGAGGGTGCGCACCGCCGTCTGCACCACCGGCAGAGCCTTGCTCTGCAGGACGACGAACGATCCGGACACGTCGGGCAGCAGGTCGGCGACCGGCTCCAGCCCCACCTCGGCGAGACCGTCCTTGCCCGCCTGCACGAAGACCTCGGCCTCGATCGCGACGGTGCCGCCCTCGACGGTGACGGCGTCGTTCTGGCCGGTGAACGAGCCGGCGACCTGCCGGTGAGCCGACCGGTTCGCCGCCTCCCACGCCTGGGCGAACTCCTCGCTGGCCACCACCGTCGTCACGGTGTCGTCCACCAGCTCGCCGAGTCTCGCCGCGGGACCCTCGAGCAGGTCGGCGATGGGTGCGGGCAGCTGCTCGAGCTGCGCGTCCACCGCGGCGACGACCTGGTCGACGATCTGGCTGCGGAGAGCCTCCTGCACCGCCGGCTCGTCGATGAGCGGGGCCACGAGCTCGACGTAGTAGTCCGTGTCGTACACCAGGGTCCGTGCCCACGAACCGGCCAGGGCAGTCGCCGTCGCCACCGCCAGCAACCCCGTGAGCAGGGCGGCCACGAGCCACCGTGCGGTGGTCGCCGATGCCGTCGGGGTGGACGCGGACGCGACGGGTGCTGCCGGCGCGGTACCGCCGGGGACGGTCGTCACGCCGGCGCCAGCACGCCGCCCCCGGCGGTCGCAGCCTCGGCGAGGGCCTCCAACGTCGCCACCACCCCAGGAGGTCCGGGTACCAGCAGGTCGCTGCGCTCGCGCAGCTGGGCCGGGGTCTCGGCCGAGTCGCTGCACACGACGATCGCTGCCAGACCGGTGGCCCGGACCTCGTCCACCGCATCGAGCGCCGGCAGGTCGCCGAGGTCGTCCCCGGCGACGAGCACCGCGCGAACGTCGCCCGCACCGAGCTCGCGGCGCAGGGCGCCGCCCTTGTCGATGCCCGGGGGGCGCAGCTCGAGCACGAACCGTCCTGGTACGAGCTCGAGCCCGCAGCGGGCGGCGAGGTCGGCCAGCAGCGGGCGAGCCCGGTCGAAGGCGGTGGTGGGGTCGGCCGAGTTGCGGGTGTGCAGGGCCACCGAGTGGTGCTTGTCCTCGACGGTCTCCCCGTCGTCCCCCTCGGCCACGTAGGCCTCGAGCGCGTCGCGGGCGACAGCCACGCCGGGCGTGGGGTCGGGCGAGGTCAGCCGGCCGTCCTCCCAGCGCTGCAACCCGTAGTGGCCGAGCACGACGAGTCCGGGGACAGCGTCCAGGCCGCCGAGCACCACCGCTGTCTCGGCCGGACGTCCGGTGATCACCACGACCCGCAGCCCGGTGGCCCGCACGGCCTGCAGTGCGGCGACCGCGCCGGCCTGCGCGCGGGCGTCCTCGGGTCGCGGGACGATGGGGGCGAGGGTGCCGTCGTAGTCCAGCGCGACCAGCCCGGCCGCGGGCTCGGTGACCAGGCGATGCCATCCGGCCCGACCGGCGTCGGAGAGAACGGGACCAGGCGGGTCCTTCGACACACCCGGAGACTAGCCCCGACCGGGCTACGGTGGGGGGCAGGCGACGGCAGGGGAGGATGCCGTGCATCCAGGTACTGGTGCCGAGGCCGACCGCCACCACGCGGGCTGGCCCGACGGGCCCGCAGGCGACCAGCTGGTCGTGCTCGCGAATCGGCTTCCGGTCGACCGGGTGACGGTGTCCGACGGCTCGGAGGGCTGGGCTCGCAGCCCGGGCGGCCTCGTCAGCGCCCTGGCCCCGGTGATGCGCCGGCACGACGGGGCCTGGATCGGCTGGGTCGGTGCCCCCGACGAGGCGCCGGAGCCGTTCCGGTCGGACTCGATGGACCTGGTGGCGGTTCCGCTGACGGCGCGCGAGGTGCAGGCGTACTACGAGGGCTTCAGCAACGCGACCCTGTGGCCGCTGTACCACGACGTCATCGTCCCGGCAGAGTTCCACCGCGAGTGGTGGGACGCCTACGTGCGCGTCAATCGCAGGTTCGCGGCGGCGGCCGCCGAGCTGGCCGAGCCCGGGGCCGTCGTCTGGGTTCAGGACTACCAGCTCCAGCTCGTCCCGCTCCAGCTTCGCGAGATGCGACCGGACCTGCGGATCGGCTTCTTCCTGCACATCCCGTTCCCGCCGCAGGAGCTGTTCGCTCAGCTTCCCTGGCGCCGCCAGATCGTCTCGGGACTGCTCGGCGCCGACCTCGTCGGGTTCCAGCGCGAGGGCGCGGTCGGCAACTTCCTCGACATCGCCTGCCGCTACACCGCCGCCCGCCGGGTGTCCGCCAGCCAGGTGGCGGTGGAAGGTCGCAGGGTGTCGGCCGGGGCGTTCCCGATCTCGATCGACTGGGACGAGGTGGCCGATCTCGCCCACGACCCGCAGGTGCTCGCCCGGGCGGCGGAGATCCGCCAGGGGCTCGGCTCGCCGGAGCACGTCCTGCTCGGGGTGGACCGCCTCGACTACACCAAGGGCATCCGCCACCGGCTGAAGGCCTGGGCGGAGCTGCTGGAGGACGGCGACGTCACCCCGGAGCACGCCGTCTTCGTGCAGGTGGCCACACCCAGCCGCGAGCGTGTGCTGGCCTACCAGGCGCTGCGCGACGAGATCGAGCTCGAGGTCGGGCACGTCAACGGCGAGTTCGGCCGGATCGGCATGCCGGCGGTGCACTACCTGCACGCCACGTACGACCGGCGCGAGCTGGTGGCCCTCTACCTCGCGGCCGACGTGATGGTGGTGACGCCGCTGCGCGACGGGATGAACCTCGTCGCCAAGGAGTACGTGGCCGCCCGCACCGACGAGCGCGGCGTGGTGGTGCTCTCCGAGTTCGCCGGTGCGGCGGACCAGCTGAGCGGGGCGATCCTGGTGAACCCGCACGACATCGACGGCCTGAAGGCAGCGCTGCTGGAGGCGGTGTACCTGCCTGAGCAGGAGCAGGAGCGCCGGATGCGCTCGATGCGCACCCAGGTGCGCACCTACGACGTGGCTCGCTGGGCCGACGAGTTCGTGACCTCGCTGCTCGCTTGTGAGCAGATCGACTGAACGCGACGCACGACCGGCGGGCCGTGGCGCCGGCCGCCTACGCTGAGCCGCATGAGGCTCGAGCGACCGGTGGCGGTCAACCCCTACGAGTACCTGCCGAGTGTGCCGCCGTTCACGGTGATCAGCGACGACGTGCGGGACGGCGAGACCGTCCCGCTGACCCACGTGCACGGCAGCGCCGGCGGTGAGGACGTCTCGCCGCAGCTGTCGTGGTCGGGGTTCCCGGCGCACACCGCCGGTTTCGCGATCACGTGCTACGACCCCGACGTGCCCAACGTCGGCGGGTGGTGGCACTGGCTGCTGCTCGACCTGCCCGCCGAGGTGACATCGCTGCCGCGCGGGGCCGGCTGGCCCGACGGGGCCGCGCTGCCGGCTGGAGCCGTCCAGCTGGCCACCTCCTACGGCACCCGCGGGTACGGCGGCTGTGCCCCGCCGCCCGCTGACCGGCCGCATCGCTACTTCTTCGCGGTGCACGCGTTGGACGTGCCCACGTTGGGGGTCGACCCTGATGCCTCGCCGGCAGTCGGCAGCTTCATGATCACGGCGCACGAGGTGGCCCGGGCACTGATCGTGCCGGTGTTCGCCCGCTGATGGCGCAGGGGGCGCAGGACCAGCCGGACGCACGCTCGCAGCCCACCGGCTCCGGGCACGATGCCGGCCGGGTGGTGCTGCGCGCATCGGTGCCGTTGGCGTTGCGCAGCCTGGGTATCGCGTCGGTCTCGCTCGGCGTGCTCGTCGTCGCGGCCCTGCTGGCCGGCGGCCTGCTGGAGGGCGCCGCCCGCACCTTCGTGCTCGTGCTGCTCGGCGTGCTCGCGCTCCCCATCGCCGGTGCCCTGCTCACCGCCGTGGCGCGGCTGCTGGGCTGGGGTGCGCGCTTCGTGCACTCGGCGGCCGGGTTCGAGAACCGGACCTCGTGGCTGGGAGTCGGGCGTCGGCGTGCCACCTGGCCGGAGGTGACCAGCCTGCGCGAGATGCGTGACGTCCTCGTGATCGACCTCGGTCCTGACGCCCGCAGCCTCGTCGACTGCCGGGTGCTGGGCCGCTCTCCCGCGAGTGTGGGTGAGGAGATCCGCCCGTACGTGGGACGCCCGCTGCGCTGAGCCGGCGGCCCGGCCCTCCGATCAGCAGACCGACGTGAGGTCGACCGCGCCCGTGCTCTCCTCAGGCGTGGGCGCCGGGGTCTGCGGCCCCGCACCGGGGGCCGTCGTCGCACCCGCGTCGGCGCTCTGCCCGGCCTCGCCCGTGGCTGCCGGTGCCGGGGGCTCGAGCGCGGCACGCACCGCGGCCTGGATGGCGTCGTAGTCGGGGTTGCCCGGATTGATGATCGTGTCGGTGAAGGGGAGGCTGCGCACCGACGCGTTCTGCACCCGCAGGCCCAGCTGGGCGAAGGCGGCCACCTTGTCCTGCGGGATGTCGGTGAGCACGATCTCCTGTGCCGTTGCTGCCAGCGACTCGTAGCGCCGCAGCAGGGTCAGGGGATCGGCGCGCTCGATCATCGCGCCGATCACGCACCGTTGCCGGCGCATGCGGTCGTAGTCGTCGGAGAGCCCTGGACCTCCGCACCGCACGCGGGCGTACCAGAGCGCGTCGTAGCCGTTCAGCCTCTGCAGGCCGGGCTCGAGGTAGTACTGCGGCGCCGAGCACACGCCACTGGGCAGCGCCGAGCTGCCGATCGGGATGCGCTCACGCACGTTGACGTCGATGCCACCCAGGGCATCGACGACCTGCTGGAAGCCGTCCAGGTCGACCATCACGTAGTAGTCGATCGGAAGCCCCGTGATCCCCTCGGCCACGAGCTTCATCGCGGCCGCTCCCGGGTCCTGCTCGCCCTCGAAGAGCTCGGGGTGTGCCGCGGGGACGTACCGGTAGATCGCGTTGAGATAGCCGGAGCCGACGTCGTCGGGGTCCTCGGGCCAGCCGAACGGGTACAGCTCGCTGAGCGGGCTGTCGTCGGGGAAGGGTGCGTTCTCGAGGTTGCGCGGCAGCGAGAACAGCACGGCGTCGCCGGTCTGCGGGTCGATGGAGGCGACCACGTTGGTGTCGGGACGGGTGCCCTCGCGGTCCGGCCCGGCGTCGGAGCCCATGAGCAGGACGTTGACCCGGTCCACGCCCTGCCAGGGGTCCGGCGGGGGAGCCTTGGGCTCGGACCCAGGGTTCTCCGGATCGGTGTCCTCGGCGGTGAACACGGTGCTGACCAGGTCGTGCTGCACCCATGCGTAGCGCGAGGCCATCGCCACCGGCACGACCACCAGGCTGGTGAGCACCATGATCGCGGTGGCGCCCACCACGCGTTGGCTGCGCCGTATGCCGGCCGGCTGCAGCAGGTGGTGCGACACGGCTGAGGACCCCAGCAGGCTGGCCGCGACCAGGGCCAGGACCGCCGAGGCCGCCAGCAGCGCAGTCGGGTCGACCGCGAACCCCACGAGCTCGTCGCGAGGTGTGGTGACCAGCAGCACGACGGTGGCCACCACGGCAGCCACGAAGGCGACGAGCAGCGTCCAGCCCAGCACCTTGCGACCGCTGAGGATCAGCCCCAGCCCCGGGACGAACGTGCTGATCGAGGCCCGGCGCAAGAACGACCGGAACCGCCGGTTCTGCTCGTCTCGCACCTGGCGACGCAGCTCCAGTCGCATCGACCGGCGGCCGTCGGCGTGCCCGTCGCCGTGCTGGGCAGGGACGGCGTCGGGGTACGCGTCGGACGGAGTGAGAGGCATGGCGCCTTCCAGTATCCACGTGAGGTGAGGGCGACCGTCCCACCCGCGCCGCGCAGCGCTGGTCACGGGTGGTGGCCCCGGACCCGAATGTGACACTGGTCACACGATCCGGCCCGGTATCGTGGTCAGCCGTCCGGGTGCATCGTCCCGGACGCACGCCTGGAGGCGTCGCCTAGTCCGGTCTATGGCGCCCGCCTGCTAAGCGGGTTGGGGTCTCACAGCCCCTCGAGGGTTCAAATCCCTCCGCCTCCGCGCGCACGAGCCCGCCCCTGGGAACAGGGGCGGGCTCGTGGCGGCTGGGCCACCAGGGGTCAGCCCAGGCGGGCCTTGAGGGCGTCGAGCTCCGACCACAGGGTGCTCGGGAGCTTCTCGCCGAACTTCTCGAACCACTCGACGATGCCGGGCACCTCGGCCTTCCACTCCTCGGGGTCGACGGCCATCACGGCCTCGAGGGCCTCAGCGGTGATGTCCAGACCGTCCACGTCGAGCGCGCCGGCGGCAGGGATGCGTCCGATGGGCGTGTCGACCGCGGCCGCGGTGCCCTCGATGCGCTCGATCACCCACTTGATGACGCGGCTGTTCTCGGCGAACCCCGGCCAGAGGAACTTGCCCTCGGGGCTCTTGCGGAACCAGTTGACGTAGTAGATGCGCGGCAACTTCGCGGCGTCGGCGGACTTGCCGATGCGCACCCAGTGCCTGAAGTAGTCACCGGCGTTGTAGCCGATGAACGGCAGCATCGCCATCGGGTCGCGCCGCACGACGCCGACGGCGCCCTTCGCCGCGGCCGTCGTCTCGCTCGACAGGGTCGCGCCCATGAACACACCGTGGTTCCAGTCGCGGGCCTCGGTCACCAGCGGGACGGTGGTCGCGCGGCGCCCGCCGAAGAGGATCGCGTCGATCGGGACGCCCTGGGGGCTGTCGAACTCCGGGGCGAGGATCGGGCACTGGACGATCGGCGTGCAGAACCTGCTGTTGGGGTGGCTGGAGGGCCGGCCGGCGTCCGGCGTCCAGCTCTGGCCGTGCCAGTCGGTCAGGTGGGCCGGGATCTCGTCGGTCATGCCCTCCCACCAGATGTCGCCGTCGTCGGTCCTGGCGACGTTGGTGAAGATGCTGTTGCCGGCGTCGATGGTCTGCATCGCGTAGTAGTTGGTGTTGTACGACGTCCCCGGGGCCACGCCGAACAGGCCGTACTCCGGGTTCTGGGCGTAGAGCCGTCCGTCGGCGCCGAATCGCATCCAGGCGATGTCGTCGCCGAGGGTCTCCACGGTCCAGCCGGGGATGGTCGGCCTGAGCATGGCGAGGTTGGTCTTGCCGCATGCGCTGGGGAAGGCGGCGGCGATGTAGTGCGTCTTCCCTGCCGGCGAGACCAGCTTGAGGATGAGCATGTGCTCGGCCATCCAGCCCTCGTCGCGGGCCATCACCGAGGCGATGCGCAGCGAGTAGCACTTCTTGCCGAGCAGCGAGTTGCCGCCGTACCCCGAGCCGTACGACCAGATCATCCGCTCCTCGGGGAAGTGGGTGATGTACTTCGTGTCGTTGCAGGGCCACGGCACGTCGTCCTGGCCCGGCTCGAGCGGCGCGCCCACCGAGTGCAGGCACGGCACGTAGTCGGCGTCGGTGCCCATGGCGTCCAGCACATGCTGGCCCATCCGGGTCATGATCTTCATCGAGCACACGACGTAGGCCGAGTCGGAGATCTCCACGCCGAACATGGGCTTCTCGTTCTCCAGCGGGCCCATGACGAACGGGATGACGTACATCGTGCGGCCGCGCATCGAGCCCCGGTAGTGCTCGGTCATCTCGGCCTTCATGGCGTCCGGGTCGGCCCAGTGGTTGGTCGGGCCGGCGTCCTCGGGGTCGGTCGAGCAGATGAAGGTGCGCTCCTCGACCCGGGCGACGTCACTGGGGTCGGTGCGAGCCCAGAACGAGTTCGGCTTCTTCTCCGGGTCGAGTCGCTCCCAGGTCCCGGAGGCGACGAGCAGCTCGGCGAGCGTGTCCCACTCCTGCCGAGAGCCGTCCGCCCAGTGGATGGCGTCGGGCTGGCACAGCTCTGCCACCTGCTTCACCCACGCGAGGATGCGCGGGTGGCTGGTGGGGGCCTCGGACAGGTCGTAGGACGGAGTGGCTGTCGCCTCGGCGGTCATCGATGACACCCTTCGTTGAGTAGCCGCCGACGCGGGCACGCCGGCGTGCCGGGGGCCGACCGACGGACGGCCCTGGCCGTGGTCGAGGGAGTAGGCCGACGGTAAGCGAACGCCCCACCTCCCGTGAAGGGCCTCACCCGTCGGGGGCTGGTGAAACCCCTCACAGGAGTCACCCAACCCGAACCGCCGAGGCTGCCTCTACGGCCGAAAGTCCCCGCTCATGCCGGCGGGGGCGCCGACGTCCCACCCGGCAGTCCCGCCCGACGCGGGGTCTGATCGGCCGTGTCGGCGAACAGGCGCAGCGCCGTCTCGAACGACGAGCCCGCAAGCCCCAGGGTGTCCCCGGTACCGGCCACCGCGAGCGCGAAGAACGCGCGCTGGTTGCGGGCTGAGCTGCCGCACACCTCGAGCGGGAACCCCCCTGCCGGGTCGCAGTGCACCCCCGTGCGCACCTCGGCGCCGTCGACACCGGGCCGGAAGCTGCCGGCGGGGCGGAAGGCGTCCACGACGGCGGCCGCCGGCACGGTGCCCGCGGGGCTCGACAGCTGCCGGCTCGTCCCGGCGGTCAGCTGGAGCACAGGGGTGTCGAGATCGGCCTGGAGCGCGGCGTGCAGCAGGCCGGCTCGGGTGTCACGGCCGTCCAGGTGCACGACGAGCGCGACGTCGCCGTCCAGCATCGGGTCCGCCGCGATGGTGCTGACCGCGGCGGCTCCCACTCCGTGCCCAGCGAGCACCAGGTCGTCGGGGCTGCCGGGCCAGGCCGGGCCGAGCGCCTCGTTGCCCGCCGCCAGCAGTCCGCCGTCGGCGATCAGCGCGGAGACGGCTCGGAGCATGCCCGGGTCGCTGAGACCACACGACCACGACAGCGAAGGCAGGCTGGGCACCGCCACCAGGTACCCGGCCGCGGTGAAGGCCAGCGCCAGGTCGCGCATCTGCCGTCCGCCGTCGAACCAGTCGTGCTGCAGGTAGACCAGAGCCAGGGGAGCCGACGCAGGGGCGTACCAGTCCACCTGGACGGTCTGCGACTGCAGCAGCGAGCACCGCACTGGAATGTGGCTCGTAGCGGTGCTGACCGTGTCGGCCGTGGCAGGCGGAGCGGCCGCCGTGAGCGTGGCCAGGCCGAGCACACCGCCCAGCCAGGCACACAGCGCGGCTCGGGCCGTCCGGCGTTGGGCCGCTGTGCGCATGCGGCGACGGTACGGACGGTCACCCGACGTGTCACTGCTCGGCTGAGCTGATCCACGCGGCATGCGTACACGTCGATGTGTACCGATGCCGCGTGGATCATGAAGCGGGTGGCGCCGGCAGGGGTGGACGAGGGCCACTACGCCGCCCCACGGCCCGGTGCGCGGCCAGCAGCCGATCACGCGTGTCGGGGTCGAATGGCTTGACCGCCTCGCGCACCGTGACGCCCGACATGAGGCTGACCCGCGGCTCCACCCAAGCGAGCACCAGCTGAGGCCGGCGCCGTCCGGTGTCGCGCAGAACCCAGCCGATGGCCTTGCGGACGAAGAACTCCGAGTCGCCCAGCAGGGCGTCGGCGTAGCGGGTGAAGCGGCCCCAGTCCCCCCGGCCGGCGCGCAGCGGGAGCAGATGGACGAGCAGCGCGCTGCGTCGTAGCCAGAAGTCGTGGTCACAGGCCCATCGGTCGAGCCACGGCTCCACCTCGGACGGGTAGCGCTCGCTGAGGGGCCCCACGACCGAGGGAGCCAACGTGTCGACCAGGGCCCAGGTGCGGGATTGACGAAGGAGCCGTTCGAGCCGTGCCAAGTCGTCGGGAGTGAGCAGGTCGGTGCGGGCCTTCAGCAGTTCGGCAGCCAGCATCCGCCGCTCGTGCACGGGTGCCTGCGCCGGCTCGTCCCACAACGCCGTCACAAGGTGCAGCAGGTCGTCGTGGTCGAGGTCGGAGGCGAGCCTCGCCTGGGCCCGGATCGTCGGCACGGGCACGCCGTAGTGGACGAGGCTGCTCTTGAGGTAGGCCTTCTCCTGCTCGGCTCGCTCGGGGCGGGCCGATGCCCGCAGGGCCGCGTCCAGCGCTCCCACCGTGCGCGGCCGCTCACTTCCTGCATGCGAGTGCGGGCCCATCACACCCTCGACCTTAGGTAGGTCAGGGTGCCTTCCGCGTCGGTACACTGGTGGGACGGTCACCGACCGAGCGCCCGTAGCTCAACGGATAGAGCATCTGACTACGGATCAGAAGGTTAGGGGTTCGAATCCCTTCGGGCGCGCCCTCAAAGCCGCAGGTCAGGCCCGCTTTCTGGGCCCTTTGATGATCGCTCCGGAATCGCCGCAAGGCCCGAGTACCGCCATTCATACCGCCTAGAGATCCGCAGCAGGACCCCAGGCAGCCTCTCGAACGCCCGCTACTACGAGTCGACGGCAGCACAGGTGCAGGAGTCTCTCCGAAGGGCCGATCGGGGTTTCACGCACATGCCGAGTTGAGGGCGTTCGCGAGACGTCTCCCGGGGGCTGAAGGCCCGCGTCACGTCGCCCACAAGGACGTGGTTGGCGACGTAGTGGGAGAGTCATCCGCGGCACCTGCCCAGCGGGTCACGAACGGCGGCGTCGCGATGTGGGGTTCAGGCCGGCAGTTGCCCTTGGCAGACGCGCCCGTGCGGTGCATACTACATGTATCGCAGGAGGTGATCTGATGCCGCTGTCTGTTCGGCTGACCGCAGAGGAAGAGGCGCGTCTGGACGCGCTTGCCGCGCGCACCGGCCGCTCGAAGACCTTCTACGTGCGCCAGGCGATCGAGGCGCACCTGGACGAGCTTGAGGAGCTGTACTGGGCCGATGAGGCCGTCCGGGAGTGGGAGGCATCCGGTAGGAGGTCTCGACCTGCGCGCCAGTTGTGGGATGAGCTGGGCGTGTGAGCCGCTGGGGACTTGAGACCTCACCCCAGTTCGACAAGGCGGCAGGCAAGCTGCATCCACACGTGCTACGCCGCGTCAAGGCCTACCTCGACGAGGTGTGCGAACTCGACAACCCGCGCTTGCGCGGCAAGGCCCTTACCGGGGACCTCGCCGGCTACTGGCGTTACCGCGTCGGTGACTACCGAATCCTGGTGGAGGTCCGCGACGATGACCTGGTCATCATCGCGATCACCCTCGGGCACCGATCCGGCGTCTACTGAGCAGGCGCAGCACTCCGACGCCTGTCGGGCGTGGCTGCGCCAACTGGCGTGGCTCGTTGTCGGGTCGTCTGGGTGTTCTGGCCGTAGGTTCCCGGCATGGAGTTGACCTCACCACGGAAGGCTGCAGCGGGAGACAGGGTCGCGGTGCTGTCGCCCTCGTTCGCTGCGCCCGGGGTCGCTCCGGCTGTCCACGAGCAGGCCCTGGAACGGCTCACGGCGCTGACTGGTCTGGTGCCAGTGGAGTTCCCGACCACACGGATGCTGGGCTCCTCACCTCAGCAGCGGGCCGCGGACGTGAACACCGCGTTCGCCGATCCCGAGATCCGCGCGGTGCTGGCCACTATCGGCGGGGAGGACCAGATCACGGTCATCCCGCACCTGGATGCCGGCCTCGTCGTGGCCGATCCGAAGCCCTTCCTGGGGTACAGCGACAACACCAACCTGCTCAACTGGCTGTGGACCCACGGTGTCGCCGGCTTCTATGGGGGATCCACCCAGGTCCACCTCGGGCCTGGTCCGCATATCGATCCGATCCATGCCCTGTCCCTGCGCGCAGCCCTACTGACCGGGGAACACCTCGACCTCACCGATCCTGGGGAGTCCGAGGACATCGGGCGCGACTGGAACGACCCGCGAGCCCTGCACGAGTTCGGTGACCGGGAACCGACAGAACCGTGGATCTGGGCCGGGCCCGCGCGATCCGTCACGGGTCGGACCTGGGGTGGCTGCATCGAAGTGGTCCAGTGGATCCTGACCGCTGGACGCTTCCCGGCCGACCCTGCGGTGCTCGACGGCGGGGTGCTGCTGCTGGAGTCGTCCGAGGAACTCATCCCGGCCCGTGAGTTCGGCTGGATCGTCAGGTCGTTGGGTGAGCGTGGCATCCTCGGGGCTGTCGATGCCGTGGTCGTCGCACGACCGCCCACGTCCGACTTCTCCATCCGAGCGCCAGCGGCCGAGCGGCGCGTGAACCGAGACGCGCAACGTGACACGGTCATCGACACAGTGCACGCCTACAACCCCGACGCGGTCATCGTGGTCGGCCCGCCGTTCGGTCACACTCGGCCGCAGTGGATCGTGCCCTACGGCGGGCGCATGACAGTCGACGGAGCCAGTCGCCAGCTCTCGGCCGACTACACCTGAACCCCGCCCCACCGAACCTGGACAGCCGACCGAGCCGGCGACGTCCCGACCAGCGGCATTGACGCATCACCAGAGCTGACAGAACGCGAACATCTGCCGCATGTGGTGCGTTCCGGTCGTGCCGAGAGTCGTGCGTCAGGCGGCGCGGCTCTTCAGGGGCTCATGTTCCGCGTCACTTGGCGTGGCCCGGAGTGGGCGTGTCCAGAAGGTGCTATCGCCCATGGAGGCACGGGCTGCGGTGCGCCGGAGAGATCGTCGAGGCCCCCGATTCGGTTGCGCGCCCATGTCACCGCCTGGGGGCGGCGGCGGTGGTGGTGGTGGGCCTCGGTGTCCGGATCGATGAGCAGAGCGGCGGCCGGGGG
>Ga0209594_1000275_pt1 | contig 36164 bp, 28 predicted proteins | sample AshMeaCrysSpring_FD_184126 | JGI IMG/M metagenome (GOLD analysis project Ga0209594, IMG submission 184126) | Groundwater microbial communities from Big Spring, Nevada to study Microbial Dark Matter (Phase II) - Ash Meadows Crystal Spring... | ecosystem: Environmental > Aquatic > Deep subsurface... | reverse complement strand
GCGACACAGGCCACGACGGAAGCCGGCACGGCCGGCACCCTGGTGGATCTCGGCAACGGCAAGTACCGCTACACCTGCAAGGTCAACCTGGCGTCGGTCACGGCCCCGATCGCCGTCGCATTCGAACCGAATCTCACGCACCGGTTGGGCCTCGAGGTCCGGCTGTCGGGCGCCGCCGCGGCCATCTCGCCGGATAACCCGGTGAAGGACGTCGTGCCGAGCGGCGGTGCCGGCAACGGCAACAGGCTCGTCGCGGCCACCACGACCTGCGACAGCTGCCACGAGCGGCTCGACCTGCACGGTGGACCCCGCCATACGGTCGAGTATTGCGTGACCTGCCACAACCCCGGCTCGGTCGACCCGGACAGCGGCAACTCGGTGGACATGGCGTACATGATCCACTCGATCCACGCCGGCATCGACCGTCTCGACTTCTCGCCCGATCCGGCGAAGCCGACGCCCATCCCTTACGTCGTCTACGGATTCGGGGGTACGCAGCACGACTATGGCGACGTGACCTACCCGCAGGACCACACCTTCTGCGACAAGTGCCACACGAAGTCGGCGGCGGCGCCGGACGGCGACGCCTGGCAGACCGCGGTGTCGGCCTCGATCTGCGGCGGCTGCCACATCGGCGGTCTCTCGACGACGGCGTACAGCCCGAGCAAGGGCTACACCTACGCCTATACGCATGAGACCTTTGCCTTCACCGCGCAGGACGGCATCTGCGGCGACTGTCACCGCGCGGATGGAGTGGCGGGCTCGACGTCGAACCACATGCTCCTGCCGACCCGGGCACCGGTCGGCAAGGCACTCGGCGCGCAGTTCAGGTTCGAGATCCTGGCCGTGACGAATGTCGGCCTCGACAAGACTCCGACCGTCAAGTTCCGCGTGTCGAATCCAGCCAATGCGAACAAGGCCTACGACATCGTCACCGACAAGTCCTTCACGACCTCGGGCGCAAGCCTGAACATCAACGTTGCCTGGGATGCGGCGACGGACATCTCGAACGCGAAGGCGGACGGCAGCCAGCCGGGCCTGCGCTCGAACAGCTCGCCGCGGCGCAGCGGTTACACGCTGCAGATGAACCTGCCGCAGATCCAGGCGGCGGCGAAGACGGCCGGCCAGGCGGCGGACGGCAGCTACACGATCCCGTTCTTCACGCCGGTCCCGGTCGACACCACGAACCTCATGGTCCAGATGGACGGTCACCCGAAGGCGCTGCCTCCGGGCGTGACGGACTGGACGAAGTCGGTTAACGCGCGTGCGGGCCAGACGGTGTTCTACACCGGCACGCAGCGGCCGCGCCTCGTGACGCAGGCCAAGTGCGAGAACTGCCACAACCAGCTGGCATTCCACGGCTCGAACCGCAACGGCGACCCGCAAGGCTGCGTCGTCTGCCACAACGCGAGCGGCGGCTACGCCGACGAGGGCCTCGGCGCGATCGCGATGGGCGCGTTCATCCACGGCCTGCACGCGAGCAACGTGGAGGAGATCGGCGAGGTCACCTATCCGCAGAGTCTCGCGAACTGCGAAGCCTGCCACACGGCCGGCACGTACAACGCGGCGCGCTCGGGCGCGATCGCGATCAGCACTGCGTCCAAGCCTGACGACTTCAACATGAAGGACGACACGTGGGACACCGCGACGTCCGGCACCTGCTCGGGCTGCCACACGAGCGGCACGGCGAAGGCGCACATGGAGCAGAACGGCGGGCAGTTCGGCGTGGTCGGCGGCAAGACCTTCGCGCCGTCGTCGGCGAGCGAAGCCTGCGCCGTCTGCCACGGCCCGGGCCGCACCGCGGACACGGTCGTGGTCCACGGCGGGTGACGGGTTCACCGGGCGCCCCGCGGGGCGCCCGGGTCCGCCCCGCGGCCTCCCGGCCGCCGCGAGGCGTGGTCGAGGGGGCTGCCAGGTGACGAGGCCGGAGGGTCGAGACATGACATCGCTCAGGGAGTCTGCAATGAAGTTCGGAACCGCCCGAGGCACCACGCGATCGCGCGTGCCACTCCTTGCGTTGATGGCGCTCGCCGGTCTCGGTGTCGCCGGCTGCAGCGGCGAGGGCGGTGGCGGGTCCGGCGGACCCACGGGCCCCACGGGCCCCACCGGGCCGACCACGGGCAACGGCACCATCGCGATCTCCGAGGCCGACACCGTCATCGCGACGATCACGAATGCGACCGTCGGGTCCGACAACAAGGTGACGGTCACCTTCACGCTCCAGGACAGCCAGTCGCGCGGACTCGCCGGCCTGCAGGCGGCCAACGTCCGCTTCACGGTCGCCAAGCTGATCCCGGGCGTGAACGGCGCTCTGGGCCAGTGGCGCAGCTACATCTCCCGCGTCAACAATCCCGACCCCAAGGCCAGCCCGGTCCCGCCTGCGACGCCTGCGGCGGAGCAGAAGCCGACCGAGTACGCGACCTACGAGGGCGGCGTGGCCACGGTGAACGGCGTGCCATGCACGGCGACCGGCGCGTTCAAGTCGCTCGGTGGCGGCAACTACCAGTACACGCTTTCGAAGGCCCTGGCCGACTACGCGGGCGTGTCCTTCGACGCCACGCAGACGCAGCGCGTGGGCCTGCAGCTCCGCGGTGACGCGACCTGTGCCCCCGGCGCCAATTCCGCCCGACTGCTCGAACTCACTTCGGCGAGCCTCGTGACCAACGGCGTGCGCGACTTCGTGCCAGCCGGCGGCGTGCCGGCGTCGCGCAACGTCATCGACCAGAAGCAGTGCAACCTGTGTCACGTCGAGCTCTCCGCCCATGGCGGCGGGCGCACCGATTACGAGTTCTGCGTCACCTGCCACAACCCGTACACGGTGCAGTCGGCGACCAACACGTCCTTCGACATGATGGTCATGACGCACCAGATCCACATGGGCGGCAACCTCGCGATGCCGTTCGCGGTCTGGATCCCGGGCACGTCCACGACGCCCGGGCGCATGGAGTATCCGTTCGAGGAAGTGACCTATCCGCAGGACATCCGCAACTGCACGACCTGCCACAACGACAGCGAGGCGGGCTCGGCCTGGAAGACGGCGGTCAGCGCCGCGACCTGCGGCTCGTGCCACGACTCGACCACCTTCACCGGCGCGAACCCGACGCACTCCGCGGGACCGGCCACGGACGAGATGTGCAGTGCCTGCCACGTGCAGTCCAACCTGCCGCAGCTGACGGCGGGCGGCGCGCACGCCGCCAGCACCGCGCCCGTGCTGCTGCCGTCCACACCGGTCGTGCGCGAGTACGCACGGCGATTCAGGTTCGAGATCGTTTCGCTCGAAGCCGCGACATTCAAGCCGGGCGCCTTCCCGAAATTCACTTTCAGGGTCGTCGACCCGACCGCCGGCGACGCGCCGTATGACCTCGTGAAGAGCCCGTACTTCACGGGCCCGCAGTGCGTTAATGGCACGGCGCGGCTCGCCTTCGACATCGGCTGGGCGACGGCGGATTTCAACAACGCCGCCAGCGGATCCGGTCCGGGCCAGCCGATTTCGCTCAACCCGCTCAACGCCTCGACCGGCTGCTCGACGCTGGCCGCGGGCGTGGTGCGCAACGCCGACGGCTCGTACACGATGACCTCGGCCACGGCCATCCCGGTTACGGTCACGGGCACGGTCATGCTCGCCTTCGAGGGTCACCCGGCCGGCGACATCGACGGCAACGGTGCGTACACCGACCGCATCCCGGTCAGGAACGTGTTCAAGGTGGCGGCCGCCACCGGCACGAGTGCCGCGAACCGCCGTGTCGTGGTCGACATCGCGCGCTGCAATGCCTGCCACAAGTCGCTCAGCCTGCACGGCAACAACCGCACGGACGAACCGCAGGTCTGCGCGATCTGCCACAACCCGGCCGCGACGGACATCAACCGGCGCAAGGGCGCGACCATGGTCGCCTCCGCGAGCTGCCCGCAGGGACTCGTCTCGAAGATCGACGGACGCTGTGAGCAGACCATCGACTTCAAGCGCATGGTGCACATGATCCACGCCTCCGGGCTGCAACCGGCCGGTTCGCCGTTCGTAGTCTATGGCTTCGGCAACAACCCGATCGATTTCGAGGAGGTCACGTACCCGCCGGGCGACAAGATCGGGCAGTGCGAGACCTGCCACGCGCCGGATACCTACTACCCGGTCGACCCGGCGCAGGTGCAGGCGACGACGACGAGCACCGGCGCGAGCATCGCCTCGCAGACGGACGACACGGGCATCACGCCGAACACCTCGGTGTGCTCGGGTTGTCACACGACCACGCAGGCGACGCTGCACATGACCCAGAACGGAGGCAGTTTCAATACCCCGAAGCCGGCGAACGGCATCGTCACGAGCCCGCTCGAGACCTGCGGCGTGTGCCACGGTCCGGGCAAGCCGGCGGACGTGAAGGAAGCGCACGCGGTCGGCATCTACAAGTTCGACGACCTCGCGGCGAACTGACGGGACGGAGTGACAGCGATGAAATCGAAGATGCACACGCTCGCTTACGCCCTGCTCGCGGTCGCCGCGCTCTGGCCCGCCGTCTCGAACGCCCAGGCACCCGCCGCGGCGCCGGAGGCGGCCCCGGCATCGGAGAAGGCGGCTCCGGCGGCGCCGGCCGCCGAGGCCTCCGAGTACAGCAAGAAGGGTGCGGACACCTGCTTCAGCTGCCACGACGACGAGAAGATGACGGCCATCTTCCACACCGCGCACGGGCAGCCGACCGATGCCCGCAGCCCGTTCGGCAAGGGGCAACTGCAGTGCGAGGCCTGCCACGGCCCGGGCGGTAACCACACCAAGCGCGTCAAGAAGGGCGAGCAGCGCCCGCCGGTGATCCGTTACAGCCGCGACTCGCAGACCCCCGTCGCGGTGCAGAACGGCATGTGCCTCGCGTGTCACGAAAAGTCGCTCGCGGCCGGCTGGCACGCGGGTCCGCACGACGCGAACAAGGTCTCCTGCGCGGCGTGCCACGACAGCCACGTGGTGAAGGATCCCGTGCAGTCCGCCCGTACCCAGGCGGAGGTCTGCTACACCTGCCACGTCGCACAGCGCGGCGAGTTCCAGAAGCCGTATGCGCACCCGGTGCCCGAGGGCAAAGTCGCCTGCAGCGACTGCCACCAGCCGCACGGCACGCCAAACGAGGCGCAGCTCGTCAAGGCGACGGTCAACCAGACCTGCTACCAGTGCCACGCCGAGAAGCGCGGACCGTTCCTCTGGGAGCACGCGCCCGTCGCCGAGGACTGCGCCAACTGCCACGCGCCGCACGGCTCGACCAGCCGCGGCATGCTGACCGCACGAGGACCGCTGCTCTGCCAGTCCTGCCACTCGCAGCAGGGCCACCCGAGCCTCGCCTACGGTCCGTCCGGATTGCCGGGCGGGACCGGTCCGCTGGTCTCGACGCTCGCACTCGGTAACTGCATGAATTGCCACTCGCAGGTGCATGGTTCGAACCATCCCTCGGGCGCGTCGCTCACACGGTGAACCCCATGGAAAACCGCAGCCTCCTCCTCTCGATCGCGGTCGCCTCCGGCCTGTACGCCGCGGGAGCGGTCGCCGCCTCGGCCGCGACGCCCGACACCAGCGAATGGGCCTGCTCGAAGTGCCCGTTCCCGAAGGGCGAGTACCAGGCCACGGTGACCGTCGGCGCGGGTTACCTCGACGAGTCGTCGGCCAGGTTCGGCCAGTACACCGGCCTCGACGAGAAGGGCGGCAAGGTCGTCGCGGACGCCGAGGGCAGCTACTTCGGCGAGAACGGCTACGCGCTGTCCTACGACCTCGCGGACCTCGGCCTGTCGTCGCGCTCCATCGACCTCGTGGGCGGTCGCGCGGGTGCGTACGGGTTCGCCCTGCACTACGACCGCGTGCCGTACCCGATCTGGGACACGACCGAGACCGTGTTCGACGGCGTCGGCGGCCAGGATCTCACGCTGCCCAACAACTGGGTCTATGGGGGCAGCACGTCCGGCATGACGACGCTGAACCAGAACCTGAGGCCGGTGGACGTCGGCTACGATCGTGACCGCTACGGCGCCGCCGGCAAGTACTACTGGGGCCCGAACCTGGTGTTCGGCCTCGACTATCGCCGCGACGAGCGCAGCGGCTTCTCGAGCCAGTTCGGCACGATCGGCAGCACGTCGACGCAGCTGCTGAAGCCGATCGACGACAACACCGACCGCGTCGAGGCCACGATGCGCTACCAGTCCGGGCGCTGGTTCGCCGAGGTCGCCTACAACGGCTCGTTCTACAACACCAAGGCCGCGTCGCTGACCTGGGACAACCCGTTCGGCCTCGGGCTGCCCGGCACGGACGAGGGCCGCCTGGCGCTCGCGCCGGACAACGACTACAACGAGCTCGCCCTGTCGGCGGGCTGGTACGGGCTGCCCGGAAACACGACGGTGTCGATCGCGGCGGCCACCGGCAAGGGCACGCAGGACGTGAGCTTCCTGCCCTACACGATCAACCCGGCGATCGCCACGCTGCCGCTGCCGCTGTCGAATCTCGATGGCGACGTCGATGTGACCCGCGCGGACATCACGGTCACCTCGCGTCCCTGGAGCCGCCTGAGCCTTCGCGGCGCGGTCACCTACGACGAGCGCGACGACGGCAGCCGCCAGGCGGCCTTCGACTCGATCGTCTATGCCGACAGTTTCCGGACGGTCGGAGAAGTCACGAATCCGCGCTACGGATTCGAGCGCACCCGTTTCACCGGCAGCGCGGACTGGGAAGTGTGGGACCGGCTGCAGCTCGGCGCCGGTGGCGAGTACCGCACCCTGAAGCGCACCGGCACGCAGCAGGAGGTCTCGGAGGAACGCCTCGCCGACGGCTGGGGCCGCGCGGAGTACCGCCCTACGGGCTACCTCGGCTTCGTCGTGCGCGGCGGTGCGATGGAGCGCGAGCCATCTGACGGCTACGACGCTGCGGTCGCGGCCGACTACGGCCAGAACCCGCTCATGCGCAAGTACAACATGGCGTACCTGTATCGCAGCTACGGCGAACTCATCGCCAACGTCGGGCTCGGCGAGCTGCCGCTGACCTTGAGCGCGAGCGGGTTCTACGCGGACGACAGCTACACCAAGTCGCGGATCGGACTGCGCTCGGGCATCGATCGCCGCTACGGCATCGACCTCAACTGGGCGGTGAGCGACAGGGTCTCGGCGTACGTGACGGGCGGCCAGGACAAGATCGACTCGAAGCAGTGGGGCAGCAGCACGTTCTCCGATCCCGACTGGAAGGGCGAGGTCGAGGACGCTTTCAGCACACTGGGCGGAGGCGTCTCGGCGCGCTTCAGCAGCCGGCTCGGCTTCGACCTCGACTACACCTTCGCGCAGGGCAACTCGCACACGACGGTGAGCGGCGTGAACGCCGGCTCGTTCCCCGCCGTGCGCAGCGAGCTCACGAGCGTCAGGGCGGACTTCGACTACGACGTGACTGAGCGCATGGGACTGCAGCTCACGTGGTGGTACGAACGCTTCACGAGCAGCGACTGGGCGCTCGGTGGCATCGGGCCCGCGACCCTGCCGAATGTGCTGTCGCTCGGTGCGGACCCCTACGACTACAGCGTGAGCTACGTGACGATCGCCGTGACCTACCTGTTCGGGGCGCTGCCGGAAACCGAGTAGCCCGGCGTTCGATCCTACTTGAGTGTCGCGTAGTACGCGGCGACGTTTGCGACGGCGGCGGCGTCCAGTTTCTTCGCGGCCTTCGTCATCTTCGCGTCCTTCGTACGCGTGCCGTCCTGGTACTCGACCATCGCCTTCGTGAACTTGTCGATCGCCCAGCCGTTGATCGCCGGGTTGTCGTCGTCGCCCTTGCCGTCCTCGCCGTGGCAGTCGGCGCAGTCGCTCTCGGCGATCTTCTTGCCGGCGGCGACGTCTGCGGCGTACGTGGGCGCCGCGGCGAGCGCGAGCGCGGCGAGCAGGGCGGCGAGGGAAAGCTTGCGCATGGACGGACTCCTGTGAACCAACGATTGCGGCCGGCAGTGGCCGCGGCCCGCGGATTGTCCTGCAACCCGTGTCCGCGCGCTACGGGGGGCTCGCGGCGAGCCGCTGGATGGCACGGGTCAGGCCCCGGAACAGGAACAGGTGCGCCGGCACGAGCGCATACCAGTAGGCGAGGCCGAGGACACCGGCCGGGTGCCAGTACGCCGTCGCACTGACCCTGGAGCCGGTCCCGTCCGCGCCTGGTCGGACGACGAACTCGAGAACGCCGGCACCCGGAGCCTTCATTTCCATGAGGAGCGTCAGGCGGCGGCCGGGCTCGAGCGCGATCACGCGCCAGGAGTCCACGACGTCGCCAGCACGGAGCTCGACGGGATGGCGGCGGCGGCGGCGGAAGCTCGGGCCGCCCGCGAGCCAGTCGATGGAGCGGCGAACGTTCCAGAGGACGTCCGCGAAGAAGTATCCCCGGGAGCCGCCGATCGTGCACACCGTGCGGAACACGGCCTCCGCACTCGCCGGTCCATCGGCCTCCGCACCGGCGCGCATCGCGTAATAGCCGTACTCCGGGTGGAAGTTGCGGCAGGCAATCGCGCCCTCGACCCACCGCGCCACGACCTCGTGGCGCCGGTCCGCCTCGATCGCCGCGCGCACCGACTCCTCGAGTCCCATGAGCCGCCGCGGCACGAGCGCGCGCAGCGCCGTGTCGTCGGCGACGAAGTCATGCTCGAGTCCCTCGACCAGCGCGCGCGCGACGCTCGTGGGCACCGAGGTCACGAAGCGGAGCCAGTACGAGGAGAGTCGCGGCGTCAGCACGGGCACGGCGAGGATGCGCGGACGGCGTCCCGCGAGTCGGCCGTAGCATCGCATGATCTCCTCGTAGGTCACGGCGTCGGGTCCACCTGCGTCGAACACGCGACCCGCCGCATCGTCGATGTCCGCGACGGCGACGAGGTAGTCGAGGAGGTCCGGCAACGCGATCGGCGTCGAGCGCGAGCGCACCCAGGACGGCGTGACCATCACCGGCAGGTGATTCACGAGGTCCCGGATGACCTCGTAGGCGGCGGAGCCCGGTCCGATGATCATGCCGGCCCGGATCTCAGTCACCGGTACCGGGAAGCGCCGCAGCACCTCGCCGGTCTCGGCCCGGGACCGCAGGTGCTCGGACCGCGGATCCGGCGGGATCAACCCGCCGAGATAGACGATGCGGCGCACGCCGGCCCCGGCTGCGGCGCGTGCGAAGTTCGCGGCGGCCCGGCGGTCGAGCGTCGCGAAGTCGCGTCCGGCGGCCATCGAGTGCACGAGGTAGTAGGCCACCTCGACGCCCTCGAGCGCCGCAGCGAGCGAAGCCGGGTCGAGCGCATCGGCGGCGACGAGGTCGACACCCTGCCAGCCTCGCGCCTCGAGCACCTCGACGTTGCGAGCCGTGGCGCGCACGCGCTGCCCGGCCGCGACGAGCGCGGGCACGAGGTTGCTACCGATGTAGCCGCTCGCGCCGAAGACCAGGCGCAAGGGTCAGTCCCGCCCGCCGGCCGCGTTGCGCACGCGGATGGCTTCTTCCTGGTCCACGGCGTCGAGCTGCTCCTCGATGAAGCGCAAGGACTGGTCGATCTCCGGCAGCACGACGTTCTCGAGTGCCCGGGCACGCCTCTCCGTCCGCACATATTCCCGCGACAGGCGGCGCAGGTTCGCGACGCACGCGGCCATCGCGGTGCGCCCCACGATCAGACGCCGGAAAGCGCGGCTGCAGGTGCGCGCCTCCGGCAGCGGCAGGAGCGGGATTTCGCCCGCCGGCGGCTCGCGTTCCTCGAGCGCGGCGTCCACGAGTTCGAGGCCCAGGAAGCCCTGGGTGTTCTTCTGCACCAGCGCCCGCTCCAGGTTTCGCTTCGGTTCCACGGTCAGGTCGTCGAAGCCGTACGCATCCACTGCGGCCTCGAGGGCCTCCGTCGCCTGCTTCTCACCCCTTTCCAGTTCGTCCTTGAGCGTGAGGTAGTTTCTCAGCTGGCGCAGGATCTCGGTCGCGAGCAGGACGCGCTTCTCGTCGAGCAGCTCGTAGCCCTCCTCCACGAGCCTGCGCTCGTCGCGCAGCTCGAGGAAGGCGACGCGGGTCGCGAGGACCTCGCCGCCGATGTCAGGCATGCGAACCGTCCTCGAGGTGCCGCTTGATCTGGTCGTTCGACAGTCGCGTGAGCTCGGCGCGCGGCAAGCCGCGGAGCGCCTTCCAGCCGGCCTCCATGCTCTCCTCGAGCGTGCGCGCTGCCGGTTGCTGCAGGAACTCCTCCTCGAAGCGCTGGCCGAACGCGAGGAACGCGCGGTCCGCGTCGGGCAGTCCCTGCTCGCCCATCACGCTCGCGAGCGTCCGCACGCGCATGGCGCGGGCGTAGGCGGCGAACAACTGGTGCGCGAGGGCCGGGTGGTCGCGGTCCGTGTAGCCCTCGCCGGTTCCCGCGTCCATCAGGCGCGACAGGCTCGGCAGCACGCGGATGGGCGGGTACACGCCGCGCCGGTCGAGCTCGCGGTCGAGCACGATCTGGCCCTCGGTGATGTAGCCGGTGAGGTCCGGGATCGGGTGGCCGATGTCGTCGCCCGGCATGGTGAGGATCGGCAGCTGCGTCAGCGTGCCGTCGCGCCCGCGGATGCAGCCCGCGCGCTCGTAGAGCGCCGCGAGGTCCGAATACATGTAGCCCGGGTAGCCCTTGCGGCCCGGGATCTCGCCGTGACTCGCCGACACCTCCCTGAGCGCCTCGCAGTAGTTCGTCATGTCGGTCATGATCACGAGCACGTGGCGGCCCTCGACGAAGGCCAGGTACTCGGCCGCGGTGAGCGCGTAGCGCGGCGTCAGCAGGCGCTGCATGCCGGGCTCGTCGGCGAGGTTGAGGAACATCGCCGTGTGGCCGAGCGCGCCGCTCGACTCCATGGCCCGGCGGAACTGCTCGGCCGTGTCGTGCGAGACGCCCATGCCGACGAACACGATCGCGAAGTCCTCGCGGCGTCCGCCGCGCAGCCGGGCGCGCTGCGCGATCTCGGTGGCGAGGCGGTCGTGCGGCAGGCCGCCCGCCGAGAAGAGCGGCAGCTTCTGCCCGCGCACGAGGCTGTTCATCAGGTCGATCGCCGAGACGCCCGTCTCGATGAAGTCGCGCGGCAGTGCGCGCCACGACGGGTTGATCGCGAGGCCTTCGATGCGCATGCGGGCGCGCGCCGACACGGGCGGACCGCCGTCGATCGGACGCCCGAGGCTGTCGAACACGCGGCCGAGCATGTTCGGGCCGACACCGAACAGGAGCGGCTCCGTTCTGAGCCGGATGCGCGTGCCCGAGAGGCCGAGCCCGGCGGTGGGCTGCAGCACCTCGATCACCATGGAGGACTCGTCGAGCGCGGCGACGCGTCCGAGCCGCGTCCCGCCATCCGCGCCGAGGATCTCGACCGCCGCATTGAGTCCCACGCGCGCCTCGCGGCGGGCGAAGAGCAGCGGGCCCTCGATGCGCGTCACGGCGTCGTCGAGCAGGAGGTCAGCGAACATGGCTCTTCACCGGCTGCAGCGCGTCGAACTCGTAATCGAGCTCGCGCGGCAGCAGACTGAGTTTCTTGAGGTCGCCCTCGCCGAATTCCTCGCCGAGCCGCTGCAGCTGGCGCAGGATCTTCATCTCCACGAGCCGCGCCGGCGCGATGCCGGACTGCACGGCGGCCTCCGCCCGGTCCATGAAGTGCAGCAGGATCGTCAGCATCGCGACCTGCCGCGCAGGCGAGCAGTAGCGGTCCACCTTCGAGAATGACGACTGCCGCAGGAAGCCTTCGTTCACGAGGTCCGCGCACAGGAGCTTCAACTGCTGCTGGGCGGGCAGCGCGTCGCGGCCGACGATGCGTGCCATGCGCTCGAGGTGCGCCTGCTGCTCGAGCAGCGCGAGTACGCGCTGGCGCTGCGCCGTCCAGTCGGGGTTGCCGGAGAGCTTCCACCAGCTCGCGAGTGCGTCCGCGTCCGCGCTGTAGGAGAGCAGGGGGTGGATGGCGGGGTAGAAGCGGGCCTGCGCGCGCTGGCGGTCGAGTGCCCAGAAGCAGCGTACGTAGCGCTTGGTGTGCAGCGTCACCGGCTCGGAGAAGTCGCCCGCGGGCGGCGAGACCGCGCCGATGATCGTCACCGAGCCCTCCTGGCCCGAGAGTGTCGTAACGCGCGCGGCCCGCTCGTAGAACTCCGCGAGCCGCGAGCTCAGATAGGCCGGGTAGCCCGCCTCGCTGGGCAGTTCGCCGAGCCGTCCGGAGACTTCGCGCAGTGCTTCCGCCCAGCGGCTCGTCGAGTCCGCCATGAGCGCGACGTCGAGGCCCTGGTCGCGGAAGTACTCGGCGACCGAGATCGCCGTGTAGATGCTCGCCTCGCGCGCCGCGACCGGCATGTTCGAGGTGTTGGCGATGATCACCGTGCGTTCCGCGAGCGGCCGTCCCGAGCGCGGGTCCTCGAGCTGCGGGAACTCGTCGAGCACCTCGGCCATCTCGTTGCCGCGCTCGCCGCAGCCGACGTAGACGATCACCTCGGCGTCGCACCACTTGGCGAGCGCCTCCTGCAGCACCGTCTTGCCGGTGCCGAAGCCGCCCGGCAGCGTCGCGCGCCCGCCCCGTGCGACCGGGAAGAGCGTGTCGAGGATGCGCTGCCCGGTGATCATCGGCGCATTGGCGGGCATCCGGTTCGCGACCGGGCGGGGCGTGCGGACGGGCCAGTGGTGGCGCATCCCGAGTTCGTGCATCGCGCCGTCCGCGGACACGTACCGCGCGACGGGTTCGTCGTCGGTGTACTCGCCCTCGGACGCGATCCACTCGAGTCTCCCGCTCGCCCACGGCGGCGCGAGCACCAGTTGCGTGCGCGCGGCCAGCACCTGCCCGATCGGCTGTCCGGGCGCGAGCGCGCCGGGCGCCTCGGCGCGCGGCACGAAGTGGAAGCGGGCCTCGCGCGCTGCGGCGAGGCCGGGCTTCACGTGGAAATCCTGCGCGCCCGTCAGGGGCCGCAGCAGTCCGTCGAAGATGCCGCCGAGCAGTCCGGGGCCGAGCGGCACGGAAAGCGCCCGGCCGCTGCCGGTGACTTCCGCCCCGGGCTCGAGCCCGGTCGTGTCTTCGTAGACCTGCGCCACGAGCTCGTCGCCGCGCAGCTGGATGACTTCGCCGAGCAGACGGTCGGGACCGACCGACAGTGCCTCGTGGACGCTGAACGACCCGTCCATCCTGGCCCGCAGCACGGGCCCGCCGATCCAGGTGATGCGCGCGACGCTCATGTCACTCGCTCCCGCCTCGTTCCGCGAGCCGCTCGAGCTCGGCCAGCAGTTCCGACTCGATCCGCTCGCGCGAGGCGAGCAGGCCCGGCACCGTCGCATCCACGCAGGCCCGGCCGCTGCGGATGCGGAGCCCGGCGCCGAGCGAGGCGACCCGGCGCGTCTCGACCGTGCCGCTCCCGCCGGCCAGCAGGCCGGAACTCGCGATGCGCACCGTCTCCTCCGGCTCGGATGCGTCGAGCTCGATGACGAAGCCCGCACCGTTCGGCAGCGTTCGCGCGGCGAGCTGGCACGCGGCCAGGCACCAGTCGTGGCGCCGCTCGGGCTGTCCCCAGGCCGCAGCGAGCGTTTGCGGCAGGTCGTTCCACGCCGCGTCCGTGAGCTCGCGCAGCACCGACTGCTCGGCGCGACGACGCACCGTTTCGAGAGACGCGCGCCGGTCGGCGAGCGCCTTGTCGACGTCCCGGCGTTCCTCGTCGACGGCCTGCCGCAGGCGCAGGCGCGCTTCTTCCCAGGCGCGGGCGACGATCGAACGCGCCTGCTCGCGGGCCGCGTCGAGCGTCCGCCGGCACCGCGACTCCTGCTCCCGCGCCAGACGTCGGAGCAGCGCCTCCATCTGTGCCTGGACGATGCTTTGCGGCGTGCTCATGACTCGATCCCCAGGGCGAGTCTCACCTCGCGCGCGACGTCGGGCGCCTGGTGGCGTCCGAGGACGTCCGGAACGACGGCGACCAGCGGTTGCGAGCCGGCCAGCGCCTCGTCGAGCGCCACGCCGAGCTCGCCCGCGACCTCGGCGGACAGCAGGACCAGGTCGGCACCGTCCTGGACGGCACGCCTGAAGACCTCCGCAGTCTCGGCCGGACCCGGAACGCGCGTCTCGGCACCGGCGAGCCGGTACCCGCAGGCCGTGGCCTCGTCGCCGATGTAGTAGACGCTCGCCATGCTCAGCCGAGGCGGTTCAGGATCAGGATCGACACGATCAGCCCGTAGATCGCGATGCCCTCGGCGAGGCCCACCATCACGAGCACGCGGCCGAAGAGTTCGGGCTTCTCCGCCAGCGCGCCGAGTGCCGCGGTGCCGACCTGGGCTACGGCGTAGCCTGCGCCGAGCGCCGCGAGGCCGGCCGAGGCTGCCGCAGAGGCGAAGCCCCAGCGCAGCACGCCCGGGTCGACGGCCACCGCGGCGCCTTCGGCCGCGAGTGCCGGTGCGGCGAGCAGCAGGGCGACCGTGGCGAGCACGGCCGTCAACACGGTCACGGCCGCGATCGTGACGAGCCAGCGATTCGAGGGTTTCATGGCTTGCTCCCGGAAATCGGGTTGGGGGTCGGGACCGGCGGCGGCAGCGGCTCGAACGGCCGGCCGCGCGCGGTTAGGAAGCGGATGAAGAATTCGAAGAGGATGAGGCGCGTGGTCTGGATGCTGACAACGAGACCCTCGAGGCCGATGATCGCGGCGTTGCCGACGATCAGCACCGGCCAGTAGCCCGGGCCGGACGCCTCGGCCATGCCGACCACCGCCGTGCAGAGCCCCGCGTGGGCGAGCGCGAACGCCCCGACGCGCACGAACGACACGGTGTTCACGCCGAGCTGCAGCATGCGCTCGAGCATTTCGCCGGCCGCGTGCCCGGCCGCGACGGCCCGGTCCCCCTCGGCGACGATCGTCGGCCCGGCGACGGCCCAGGCGAGACCCGCGGGCAGCGCCCAGAGCGCGCGCGAGTCGACCACCGTGCCCACGAGCCCGAGGTAGGCGACGAGCGTGCCGGCTTCGGCCGCCATCCAGCCCCTGATCTCGCCTCGCCACAGGAACTGCAGCGCGTTCAGCAGTAGTCCGACGACGAGCACAATCGCGCCGAAGGCGAGCGCGGTGCCGAGAACGGTGAGCGGTTGCTCGAGCGGTCGCACCCAGAACGCAGGAATCACGTCCTCGCGCGCGAGGATGCTGCCGAACGCGAACCCGAACACGATGGCGACCAGGCCGCCCGGCACCAGCAGGCCCAGCGCCGGCAGGCGCTTGCGAAGCACGAATCCCGCGACGCTGACGGCGAGCCCCTGCAGCACGTCGCCGAACATGAAGCCGAACATGAGCGGCGCCAGGATCGCCACGATCACGCTCGGGTCCGCGTCGCGCGTGCCCGGCACCCCCATGAGTCCCGCGAACACCTCGAACGGTCGCGCCCAGGCCGGGTTGTGCAGGACCGAAGGCGGCTCCGATCCGGGTGGCGCGGGCATGACGCGCAGCAGGTAGTGCAGGCCGCGTGCGTCGAGCGCAACCTTCAGGCGGTGGTCGTCCGCGTCCGAGCACCAGCCCGTCACCCAGGCGAAGTGCTCGGTCACCGGCAGTTCGGGCACGTGCGAGACGAGCCATGCCGCGAGCGCCAGTTCGCCGAGCGATTCGGCCAGGTGGTGCTGGCGTGCAACGATGTCGAGCGACTCGCTCGCCGCACGTCGCCGCGCCTCGATCGCATTCCTGCGTTCGGCGAGGAAAGCCCCGACCGCGGCCGGGTCCGCCGGCAGGTCCGTCGGCAGCGCCACGCCCCGTGCCTTGCGTGCTGCGAGCGCCTGGTCGAGAGCGGCGATCTCCTCGCGCGGCCCGACGGCCACCATGAACTCGCCCGAGGTCCCGGCCACGCGCTGCAGCAGGACGGTGGGCGGCAGGGCCTGGGTCTGGCCGTCGGCGGGCAGTGCGTAGATACGCCCGGCCAGGACGGGGCCGGCGGCCGCGACCCGGTCGAGGCGCGGCAGCGAGTCGGCCGAGTGCTGGCGCAGATCGTCGAGCAACTCGACGTCGGTGCGCTGCGCCTCGAGCGACTCGAGCTCTGCGATGAGCGGCTGCGCCTCCGCCGACCAGGCGCGCACCTCGCCGAGTGCCACGCGCGGAGTCTCGAGCAGGTCGCGATCGGCCGCGGGCGGGCGCATCACCGGTGCGGGCCAGTAGTGCGCGTAGCGGCGCGACAGCGTCTCGAACTCGATGAGCGTGACGCGCAGGTCCGGCAATGCGAGCCTCGATTCCGCGCTGCTGTGGGCCTGGAGCTGGACGGCGCCTGTGGCCGCGAGGCAATCGAGCGCGGCGCCGAGTTCCTCGCGAGCGGTGAGTAGCTCGAACCAGCTCGCCGTGGACGGTCGCAGGATCACGCTGCGGCCGCTCCGTTGCCGAGTGCGCGGACCGCGAGCGCGCCGCGCAGGCGACGCAGGTCGAGTGCCACGAGCCCGAGGTAGGCGACCGCCGCGGCGGGCCCGAGCGGATTGCGCCGGAAGCACCACTGGAAGCGCCGCTCGAGGCGGGTCAGCGCCTCGGTCGTGCTGGCGTTCTCCGGCAGGTTGGCGAGTTGCTGGCGCTGGTAGGACACTGCGCGCAGCAGCGATTCGAGTGGCTCGCGACCGGGGTGACCTGCGGGCCACAGGCCGGTCCAGTACGTGCGCCACGCAGTCATGACGTCGTGGGGCCGCGCGAATCCGCGCGCGAGGGGCGCGAGGGGCGTCCGGCCCAGCGCAGCAGCGCGTTCGCGCGGCTCGCGCGCCACGACGGGGCCGAGCACCGGGTCGTCGCGCATCCATGCCGGCGGGCGTCCGCCGCGCGCAAGCTTCTCGAGCGCCGGCAGATAGGGGATCCAGCGCAGCCAGCCGATGCTGTCGCGCCATGGGCCCGGCTGCCAGCCGGCCACCTCGTCCACGTCGCGGCACCAGGCGTCACGCAGGTGGCGCTCGATCGCGTGCACGTCGGGACGTGGCGCGAGCCGATCCACCCAACGCGCGAGCGGGGCGCTGCGCAGGACCTGCAGGAGCGCGCCGAGGTCGGGGGTTGCCGCGCAGCGGTTCCAGTCGCCGGCCCGCGGGCGCTGCCCGTACCGCGCCTGCAGCCGTGCCTGCGCGTAGGCGAACGACGGGTCAATGCGGCTCATGGTCCGCCGAGGTCAGTCGCCGTGCGAGGCCTTCGATCGCGTCGTGTGAAAGCGCGCGCAGGCGCGCGAGGCTGGCGCCCGGCGCAGACTCGTCGGTGTCCAGGCGCTGCAGCGCCTCAGCGAGTTGCGACTGGGCGCGTGCGTGCAGGGTCGAGGCGCGCCGGCGGGTCGTCTCGAGGATCTGGCGGCGGCGCGCGCGCGCCGCCTCGATGATCGCTTCCGCTTCGCGTTCCGCGGACACAATTGCCTCCGCGGCCTCGCGCTCGGCCGCAAGGACCCTGTCGATCGCGTCGATTACCGACGCGTCAGGCGTGCGTCGTTCCATCGCGCCCTCCGCGCTGAGGGCACGATAGGCCCTGCGGCGAGGACGCGCTTCCGGGGAATCCCGTACGGATCAACGGTTTGTCTGAAATCGCAAGTGGCCGACCGCCCGGGCGCGGGCCGCCGCAATCAGCCGCCGTGGCCTTCCATCATGAGGCCCGTGCCGCCGCGCGAGATGTGGGCCACGACGGCCGTCCGGCGGTGCAGCTTGGTCACCACGCCGAGGCTGATCGCGAAGGCGAGTTCGACCGTCTGCCCCTTGCGCAGCCCCATATCGCCCGTCTCGACAAAGACACCGCTCGCGCTCAAGTTGCGCGCGCGGCACAGGCGCCGCTTGCTGCCCGGCAGGATCACGTAAACCGTCGTCCGGGCCCGGTGTCTCGTCGTCAGTCTTCTTTCCACTGGCCGCGCTCTTCTGTAGTTGTCCGCGAACGGCTCGCCCTGCCCAATTATGCATGGGGAGCGCGGCGAGAAAAGCCGCTTTTAACATGTGATTACAGGCGCGTTATGTCGCCTGTCGGACCCGCCCACATCAACGGTCGAGCATCGCGAGCCCGGCTGCACCGTAGCGGTCGCCGGCGACCTTGCCGGGGGCGAACACCCAATCGAGCTCCGCGAGGTCGTCCGCTTCGAGTTGCACCTCGAGCGCGCCGAGGTTTTCCGCGAGCCGCGTGCGCCGCGTCGTGCCGAAGATCGGCACGACGTCGGGTCCCTGCGCGAGCAGCCAGGCGAGCGCCACCTGCGCTGGAGTCGCGCGCAGCCGGCCCGCGACGGCTTCGAGCCCGTCGAGGAGGCCGCGGTTGGCCGCGAAGTTGTCGGCCTGGAACCTCGGCTGGGTCCGGCGGTAATCGTCCTCCGGCAACTCGTCCGCGGGCCTGGCCCGCCCGGTAAGGAAGCCGCGCCCGAGCGGCGAGTAGGGGACGATGCCGATCCCGAGCTCGCGGCAGGTGGGCAGGATCTCCCGCTCGAGGCCGCGCTCCCAGAGCGAATATTCCGACTGCAGCGCGCTCACCGGGTGCACGGCGTGGGCGCGCCGCAGGGTCGCGGGCCCGGCCTCGGACAGCCCGAGGAAGCGGACCTTGCCTGCGCGCACCAGTGCCGCCATGGCGCCAACCGTCTCCTCGATGGGCACCGCGGGGTCGACCCGGTGCTGGTAGAGGAGGTCGATGCGGTCCGTTCCCAGGCGCTGCAGGGAGGCCTCCACGGCCTCGCGGACCCGTTCCGGCCGGCTGTCGAGGCCGCTGATCCGGCCGTCGGCCCCGATACGGAAGCCGAACTTGGTGGCCAGCACGACCCGGTCCCGGCGTCCGCCGGCGAGGCAATCGGCGAGGAACCGCTCGTTCGTGAACGGCCCGTAGACCTCGGCCGTGTCGATCAGCGTGACCCCCAGCTCGATCGCCTCGAGGAGCGTCGCGGCCGACTCCTCCGGCCCGGAACCCCCGCTGTAGGCAAAGCTCATGCCCATGCAGCCGAGGCCGAGGGCCGACACTTCGAGGCCTTGCCGGCCGAGCGGGCGGTGCTGCATCAGGTGTCCCTCCGGACTTGGCGTTGACACGAGGCGTGCGGCCATTGAGAATACGCGGCTCTCTGTCCGCGGAGGGGTACCCAAGCGGCCAACGGGAGCAGACTGTAAATCTGCCGGCTCATGCCTTCGTAGGTTCGAATCCTACCCCCTCCACCAGTCCAGTCGAGCGGGAGACGTGGGCCCGTCAGTCGGGAACCGGCGAAGCGAGGCGGGTGTAGTTCAATGGTAGAACCTCAGCCTTCCAAGCTGATGGCGTGGGTTCGATTCCCATCACCCGCTCCATCCCGGGCTGCTGGAGGCGAGTCGGGAAGGGTAGACGGCCCACGTAGCTCAGTCGGTAGAGCACGTCCTTGGTAAGGACGAGGTCACCGGTTCGATTCCGGTCGTGGGCTCCAGATTTTTTAGAGAGGGGGTAGGGGATAGTGATCAGGGGGTAGTGCAGGAAGCGCCGTTTGTGACGTCTACATCGAGTCACGACTGGTGCGGACGACGCTGCCATTCATCACTACCCCCTACCCCCTAGTCACTAGTCACTAGAGATTTAGAGGTAAGGGTCGTGGCTAAGGAAAAATTTGCGCGTACGAAGCCGCACGTGAACGTGGGCACGATTGGTCACGTGGACCATGGCAAGACGACGCTGACGGCGGCTTTGACGAAGGTGATGGCGGAGACGCACGGTGGCACCTTCATGGCCTACGACCAGATTGACAAGGCGCCGGAGGAGAAGGCGCGCGGCATCACGATTTCGACGGCGCACGTCGAGTACCAGAGTCCGCAGCGCCACTACGCGCACGTCGACTGTCCGGGTCACGCCGACTACGTGAAGAACATGATCACGGGCGCGGCGCAGATGGACGGTGCGATCCTGGTGGTTTCGGCGGCCGATGGGCCGATGCCGCAGACGCGCGAGCACATCCTGCTGGCGCGCCAGGTGGGCGTTCCGTACATCGTGGTGTACCTGAACAAGGCGGACATGGTCGATGACGCGGAGCTGCTGGAGCTGGTGGAGATGGAGGTGCGCGAGCTGCTCTCCAAGTACGAGTTTCCCGGGGATGACACGCCGATCGTGAAGGGCAGTGCGCTCAAGGCGCTCGAGGGCGACAAGAGCGAGATTGGCGTGTCCTCGGTGGTGAAGCTCGTGGAGGAGATGGACAAGTACATTCCGGTACCGGAGCGTGCGGTGGACGGCGCGTTCCTGATGCCGGTGGAAGACGTGTTCTCGATCTCGGGACGTGGCACGGTGGTGACGGGGCGCATCGAGCGCGGCATCGTCAAGGTGAACGACGAAGTGGAGATCGTGGGTCTGCGCCCGACGGTGAAGACGATCTGCACGGGCGTGGAGATGTTCCGCAAGCTGCTCGACCAGGGCCAGGCGGGCGACAACGTGGGCGTGCTGCTGCGCGGCACGAAGCGTGAGGAAGTGGAGCGCGGGCAGGTTCTGGCGAAGCCAGGGAGCATCACGCCGCACACGAAGTTCGAGGGTGAGGTGTACGTGCTGACCAAGGAGGAGGGCGGTCGTCACACGCCGTTCTTCAAGGGGTATCGGCCACAGTTTTACTTCCGCACGACGGACGTGACGGGTGCGGTGGAGTTGCCGGAGGGCGTCGAGATGGTGATGCCCGGCGACAACATCAAGATGACGATCGAGCTGATCAGCCCGATCGCGATGGAAGAGGGCCTGCGCTTTGCGATCCGCGAGGGCGGACGCACCGTCGGCGCGGGCGTCGTGTCGAAGATCCTTAAGTGAGTAGTGACTAGCGGATGGCGGACAGTGGCGCCGCTGCGCGGCGCAGACCTTTCGCACCATCCGCTATCCGCCATTCACCAGTCACTTGGCTTTTTTAGAGGTTCGTACCGTCATCCGACGTTCGATTCGCGGCGCAGGGCAGTAGCTCAATTGGCAGAGCGGCGGTCTCCAAAACCGCAGGTTGGGGGTTCGATTCCCTCCTGCCCTGCCATTCGCGGCGAACGACGGAAATGCGGCCCGGACCGGACCCGGCGAGATACATGACCGAACAGGTTGATTCCGGTACCAGCGTGCTGGATACCGCCAAGCTCGTTGCCTCCGTCGCGATCCTCGTCGGCGGCATCGCGGCGTTCTATCTGCTGGGCGACCTGCCGCTCGCGGCGCGCTGGGTGATCGTGCTCGCGGCGCTCGCGGCGGGCATCTTCGTCGCGCTGCAGTCGGCGCAGGGCCGCGCGCTCTGGCAGTTCGTGCAGGGGTCGCGCGTCGAGTTGCGCAAGGTCGTGTGGCCGACGCGCCAGGAGACGATGCAGACGACGCTCGTCGTGTTCGTCGCGATCCTCGTCATGGGCATCTTCTTCTGGATCCTCGACTGGATCCTCGGTGCCCTGACGCGTGCCCTGACCGGGCAGGGAGTCTGACCGTGGCGCTCCGCTGGTACGTCGTGCACGCCTATTCGAACTTCGAGCACAAGGTCTCCGAGTCGCTCGCCGACCGCATCAAGCTGAAGGGCCTCGAGGACAAGTTCGGCGAGATCCTGGTGCCGACCGAGGAAGTGGTCGAGATGCGCGATGGCCAGCGCCGCCGCAGCGAGCGCAAGTTCTTCCCGGGCTACGTGCTCGTGCAGATGGAGATGAACGAGGAGACCTGGCACCTGGTGCGCGAGACGCCCAAGGTGCTCGGCTTCATCGGCGGCACGCCCGAGAAGCCGGCGCCGATCACCGACCGCGAGGCGAACGCGATCCTGCGTCGCGTCGAGGAAGGCGCGGAGAAGCCGCGGCCGAAGGTGCTCTTCGAGCCGGGCGAGGTGGTGCGCGTCACGGACGGTCCGTTCAATGACTTCAACGGCGTCGTCGAGTCCGTGAACTACGAGAAGAACCGCCTGCAGGTGGCGGTGCAGATCCTCGGGCGCTCGACGCCCGTGGAGCTCGATTTCAGCCAGGTCGAGAAGGCCTGAGCATCGGGGAGCCCCACCAGGGGCGTTCGGACCCACAGAGGTAGAGAGAGATGGCAAAGAAAGTACAGGGCTACGTCAAGCTGCAGGTGCCTGCAGGCCAGGCGAACCCGAGCCCGCCGATCGGACCGGCGCTCGGCCAGCAGGGCGTGAACATCATGGAGTTCTGCAAGCAGTTCAATGCGCAGACCCAGCAGGTCGAGAAGGGACTGCCGATCCCCGTGGTGATCACGGTCTACAGCGACCGCAGCTTCACCTTCATCATGAAGACGCCGCCGGCGTCGGTGCTGATCCGCAAGGCGCTCGGTCTCGAGAAGGGCAGCGGCGCGCCGAACACCGCCAAGGTGGGCCGGATCTCGCGCAAACAGCTCGAGGAGATCGCCAAGACCAAGACTCCCGACCTGACCGCGGCGGACCTCGACGCGGCGGTGCGCACGATCGCGGGCAGCGCCCGCAGCATGGGTGTCGACGTGGAGGGGGTGTGAGATGGCTGCCGTAACCAAGCGCATGAAGCCCTGGGCCGAGAAGCTGCCGCCGGGCAAGCAGTTCCCGCTCGACGAGGCCCTCGCCCTCGTCAAGCAGTTCGCCGTCTCCAAGTTCAACGAGAGCGTGGACGTGGCCATCAACCTCGGCGTGGACGCGTCGAAGTCCGACCAGCAGGTGCGCGGCTCGACCGTGCTGCCGCACGGCACGGGCAAGAGCGTGCGCGTCGCCGTGTTCACCTCGGGCAAGAACGCCGACGCCGCGCGTGAAGCAGGCGCCGAGATCGTCGGCCTCGAGGACCTCGCGGAGAAGGTCAAGGCGGGCGAACTGAATTTCGACGTGGTCGTGGCGAGCCCGGACGCGATGCGCGTGGTGGGCCAGCTCGGCCAGATCCTCGGCCCCCGCGGCCTGATGCCGAACCCCAAGGTCGGCACGGTGACGCCGGACGTCGCGGGCGCGGTGCGCAACGCCAAGGCCGGCCAGGTGCGCTTCCGCACCGACAAGGCGGGCGTGATCCACTGCACGATCGGCAAGGCCAGCTTCGACGTGAAGGCGCTCCACGAGAACCTGCACGCGCTGCTCGCCGACCTGCAGAGGGGCAAGCCGGCCGCCGCGAAGGGCGTGTATTTCAAGCGCGTGTCCGTGTCCTCGACGATGGGGCCGGGCATCGCGGTGGACCAGTCGAGCCTCGGCGCCTGAGCGCCGGGCCGCGTACGGTCCGCCGGGACGATTTTGACGATTTGATGCAGGGCCGGTCGGGGCTGCTCGCCACCGCAGGGTGGCGCGTCGCCAGGGCCGGTCATCATCGAAGACCGCAGGCGGGGAGACGATCCCCTTAATGGTCGCCTGCGCAGATGGTGGTACCCGAGTCAGTGCCTCACTGCCTTCAGGTCCCGCCCTCTAGAGGGTGGACGCCCACGGACGGGTGTTCGTGTTTCGGACTTTCAGGCCAGGAGGAATACATGGCGCTCAGACTGGAAGACAAGAAGGCGCTGGTCACCGAGGTGAACGAGGTTGCCGCCGGTGCGCTGTCCGTCGTCGCCGCGGAGTACCGCGGCCTCACGGTTGCGCAGCTGACCGACCTGCGTGCCAGGGCCCGCGCCTCCCGTGTCTACATGCGAGTGGTGAAGAACACGCTCGCCCGCCGAGCCGTCGCCGGCACTCCCTTCGAGTGCGTCGGTGAGAAGCTCAAGGGCCCGCTGATCCTCGCCTTCTCGCAGGACGACCCGGGCGCAGCTGCGCGACTGATCAAGGGATTCGCCAAGGACCACCAGAAACTCGTGCCGACGCTCGTGTCGCTCGGCGGGTCGGTGCTCCCGGCGAAGGACCTCGAGAAGGTCGCGGACCTGCCGACCAAGGAGCAGGCGCTCGCGCAGCTCCTGGGCGTGATCAAGGCGCCCATCGGCAAGTTCGTGCGCACGCTCGCCGAGCCTCACGCGAAGCTCGTGCGGACGATCGCCGCGGTCAAGGACCAGAAGCAGGCGGCCGCCTGAGGCGGCTGCCGGAATCGACATCGGGTATTAGGCAACACATTTACTAGGAGTCACGACAATGGCTGCCAGCAAAGAAGACATCCTGAACGCAATCTCCAACATGACCGTGATGGAGATCGTCGACCTCGTGAAGATGATGGAAGAGAAGTTCGGCGTCACGGCCGCGGCCCCGGTGGCCGTTGCCGCCGTCGCTGCCGGCGCTGCGCCGGCCGCCGCCGCCGAGGAGCAGACCGAGTTCACGGTCACCATGACCAGCTTCGGCGCGAACAAGGTCGGCGTCATCAAGGTGATCCGCGAGATCACCGGCCTCGGCCTCAAGGAAGCCAAGGACCTCGTCGAGGGTGTGCCCTCGGTAGTCAAGGAGAGCGTCCCGAAGGCCGACGCGGACGGCATCAAGAAGAAGCTCGAAGAGGCCGGCGCCGCCGCGGAGATCAAGTAACCGCGATGCGCGGGCGTCAGCCCGTCCATCGGCGGGCCGGCTGGCGGGTTTTCCGCCGGCCGGCCCGTCCGTTCGTGTTTGAGAGTCGAGCCGTGTCGGCCGGGGCTCCGGCCGTGAGAGGGTGATCGCGATGGCATATTCCTTCACCGACAAGAAGCGCATCCGCAAGGACTTCGGCAAGCGGTCGAGCATCCTCGAGGTGCCTTACCTGCTGGCGATCCAGCTCGACTCCTACCGGAAATTCCTGCAGGCGGACGCGCACGAGGACCGGCGCGACGACATCGGCCTGCACGCGGCGTTCAAGAGCGTGTTCCCGATCGTGAGCTACTCCGGGAACGCGATCCTCGAGTACGTGAGCTACCGGCTCGGCGAGCCCGTGTTCGACGTCAAGGAGTGCCAGCTCCGCGGCCTCACGTACGCCGCGCCGCTGCGCGTGAAGGTGCGCCTCGTCGTGCTCGACAAGGAGGCGCCGGGCGCGCGCAAGCCGGTCAAGGACATCCGCGAGCAGGAGGTCTACCTCGGCGAACTGCCGCTCATGACCGAGAACGGCACCTTCGTGGTGAATGGCACCGAGCGCGTGATCGTCTCGCAGCTGCACCGCAGCCCGGGCGTGTTCTTCGACCACGACCGCGGCAAGACCCACAGCTCCGGCAAGCTGCTCTTCTCGGCACGCGTCATTCCCTACCGTGGCTCCTGGCTCGACTTCGAGTTCGACGCCAAGGACTGCGTGTTCGCCCGCATCGACCGGCGGCGCAAGCTCCCCGTCACGATCCTGCTGCGCGCGCTCGGCTACAGCGACGAGCAGGTCCTCGATCTGTTCTTCGAGAAGAACACCTTCTACCTCTCCCCGCAGGGCGTCGAGCTCGCGCTCGTGCCGCAGCGCCTGCGCGGCGAGACTGCGAGCTTCGAGATCAAGGCGGGCTCGAAGGTCATCGTCGAGGAAGGCCGCCGCATCACGGCGCGCCACGTCCGCCAGCTCGAGGAAGCGGGCGTCGACCGCCTGCCCGTGCCGACCGAGTACCTGGTCGGCAAGGTGCTCGCGCACGACGTCGTCAACACCGAGACCGGCGAGATCCTCGCCAAGGCGAACGAGGTGCTCGCCGCCGCCACGGTCGCGAAGCTCGTGCAGGCGGGCATCCCGGAGATCCGGGTGCTCTACGTGAACGACCTCGATCGCGGCCCGTTCATCTCCGACACGCTGCGCATCGACCCGACCAAGAACCGCATGGAGGCGCTGGTCGAGATCTACCGCATGATGCGCCCCGGCGAGCCGCCGACGCGCGACGCCGCGGAGAACCTGTTCCAGAACCTGTTCTTCAATCCCGAGCGCTACGACCTCTCGGCCGTCGGCCGCATGAAGTTCAACCGGCGCGTCGGGCGCACCGAGGTCAAGGGCGCGGGCATCCTCTACGATTTCCTGCACTTCGGCCGCCGCAGCGACGACTTCGCCAGGGCGCTGATCGAGCAGAACAGGGAGACCTCCGACATCATCGACGTGCTGAAGACCCTGATCGACATCAGGAACGGCAACGGCACCGTCGACGACATCGACCACCTCGGCAACCGCCGCGTGCGCTCGGTGGGCGAGATGGCCGAGAACGCCTTCCGCGTCGGCCTGGTGCGCGTCGAGCGCGCGGTCAAGGAGCGGCTCACCATCGCCGAGAGCGAGGGCCTGATGCCGCAGGACATGATCAACGCGAAGCCGGTGGCCGCCGCCGTGAAGGAGTTCTTCGGCTCCTCGCAGCTCTCGCAGTTCATGGACCAGAACAACCCGCTGTCCGAGGTCACGCACAAGCGCCGCGTCTCGGCGCTCGGCCCGGGCGGACTCACGCGCGAGCGCGCGGGCTTCGAGGTGCGCGACGTGCACCCGACCCACTACGGCCGCGTGTGCCCGATCGAGACGCCGGAAGGCCCGAACATCGGCCTGATCAACTCGCTCGCCGTCTACGCGCGCACCAACGACTATGGTTTCCTCGAGACCCCGTACCGCAAGGTGACGGATGGCCACGTCACCGACCAGATCGAGTACCTCTCGGCGATCGACGAGGCGCAGTACGTCATCGCGCAGGCGAACGCCTCGCTCGACGCCAAGGGCCGCTTCAGCGACGAGCTCGTCTCGAGCCGCTACCAGAACGAGTTCACGCTCTCGACGCCGGACCGCATCCAGTTCATGGACGTCTCGCCGAAGCAGATCGTCTCGGTCGCCGCCTCGCTGATCCCGTTCCTCGAGCACGACGACGCCAACCGCGCGCTGATGGGCTCGAACATGCAGCGCCAGGCGGTGCCGACGCTGCGCTCCGAGACCCCGCTCGTGGGCACCGGCATGGAGCGCCCGGTGGCGATCGACTCGGGCGTCACGGTCGTGGCGCGCCGCGGCGGCATGGTCGACTCGGTCGACGCCTCGCGCATCGTGGTGCGCGTGAACGACGCGGAGACGACCGCCGGCGAGCCGGGCGTCGACATCTACAACCTGACCAAGTACACGCGCTCGAACCAGAATACCTGCATCAACCAGCGTCCGCTGGTGAAGGCCGGGGATGCGATCGCGCGCGGCGACGTGCTGGCCGACGGCCCCTCGACCGATCTCGGCGACCTCGCGCTCGGGCAGAACCTGCTCGTGGCGTTCATGCCGTGGAACGGCTACAACTTCGAGGACTCGATCCTGATCTCCGAGCGGGTCGTCGAGGAGGACCGCTTCACCACGATCCACATCGAGGAGCTGACCTGCGTCGCGCGCGACACCAAGCTCGGGCCCGAGGAGATCACCGCGGACATCCCGAACGTGGGCGAGTCGGCGCTCGCCAAGCTCGACGAGGCCGGCATTGCCTTCATCGGCGCCGAGGTCAAGGCGGGCGACATCCTGGTGGGCAAGGTCACGCCGAAGGGCGAGACGCAGCTCACCCCCGAGGAGAAGCTGCTCAGGGCGATCTTCGGCGAGAAGGCCTCGGACGTTAAGGACACCTCGCTGCGCGTGCCGCCGGGCATGGACGGTACGGTGATCGACGTGCGCGTGTTCACTCGCGACGGGGTCGAGAAGGACTCGCGCGCGCTGTCGATCGAGAAGTCGGAGATCGAGAAGGTACGCAAGGATCTCGCGGACCAGCAGCGCATCCTCGAGGAGGACCTCTTCTCGCGCGTACACGCGATGCTGATCGGCAAGGTCGCCGCCGCCGGCCCGCGCAAGCTCAAGGCCGGCGCGAAGGTCGCGGCGGACTACCTCGCCGACCTGCCGCGCGAGCACTGGCTCGAGGTACGGCTCGAGGACGAGGAGGCCAACGCGGCCCTCGAGCTCACCGCCGAGCGCATGCGCGCCCAGCGCAAGGAGTTCGAGCGCCGCCTCGAGGAGAAGCGCTCGAAGATCACCGCGGGCGACGATCTCGCCCCGGGCGTGCTGAAGATGGTGAAGGTATACCTCGCGGTGAAGCGCCGCGTGCAGCCGGGCGACAAGATGGCCGGCCGCCACGGCAACAAGGGCGTGATCTCGACGATCGTCCCCGTCGAGGACATGCCGTTCGCCGCCGACGGCACCCCGGTCGACATCGTGCTGAACCCGCTCGGCGTGCCGAGCCGCATGAACATCGGCCAGATCCTCGAGACGCACCTCGGCTGGGCGGCGAAGGGCCTCGGCATCAAGATCGGGCGCATGCTCGACGAGTCGCGCGCCGCCGCCGAGATCCGCGGATTCCTCGACCAGGTCTACAACAGGAGCGGCGGCAGGTCCGAGGACCTCGGCTCGCTCGACGACGGCGACGTGGTTGCGCTCGCGGGCAACCTGCGCAACGGCGTGCCGATGGCGACGCCGGTGTTCGACGGTGCCACGGAGGCGGAGATCAAGTACATGCTGCGCCTCGCCGACCTGCCGGAAAGCGGGCAGACGTGGCTGTTCGACGGCCGCACGGGCGAGCGCTTCGACCGCCCGGTCACGGTCGGCTACATGTACATGCTGAAGCTGAACCACCTCGTCGACGACAAGATGCACGCCCGCTCCACGGGCCCGTACAGCCTCGTCACGCAGCAGCCGCTCGGCGGCAAGGCGCAGTTCGGCGGCCAGCGCTTCGGCGAGATGGAGGTCTGGGCGCTCGAGGCCTACGGCGCCTCCTACACGCTGCAGGAAATGCTGACGGTCAAGTCGGACGACGTCACCGGCCGTACCAAGATGTACAAGAACATCGTGGACGGCAACCACATGATGGACGCCGGCATGCCGGAGTCCTTCAACGTGCTGGTGAAGGAGATCCGCTCCCTCGGCATCAACATCGAGCTCGAGCAGGAACGGCGCTGAACGGCGGCCGGAACGCGCGACACACGCACAGGGTGAACGCATGAAAGACCTTCTGAAGCTGTTCAAGCAGGCGCCGACCACCGAGGACTTCGACTCGATCCGCATCGGGCTCGCCTCGCCGGAGATGATCCGCTCGTGGTCGTTCGGCGAGGTGAAGAAGCCGGAGACCATCAACTACCGCACCTTCAAGCCGGAGCGGGACGGTCTCTTCTGCGCCAAGATCTTCGGGCCGGTGAAAGACTACGAGTGCCTCTGCGGCAAGTACAAGCGCCTCAAGCACCGCGGCGTCGTGTGCGAGAAGTGCGGCGTCGAGGTGACGCAGGCCAAGGTGCGCCGCGAGCGCATGGGCCACATCGAGCTCGCGAGCCCGACCGCGCACATCTGGTTCCTGAAGTCGCTGCCCTCGCGCATCGGCCTCATGCTCGACATGACGCTGCGCGAGATCGAGCGCGTGCTGTACTTCGAGGCATTCGTGGTCATCGAGCCGGGCATGACCTCGATGCAGCGCGGCCAGCTGCTCTCGGACGAGATGTACCTCGAGGCGATCGAGAAGCACGGCGACGAGTTCGACGCGCGCATGGGCGCGGAGGCCGTGCACGAGCTGCTGAAGAGCCTCGACCTGCAGGCCGAGGTCATCAGGGTGCGCGAGGACATCGAGGGCACCACCTCGGAGACGAAGATCAAGCGCCTCTCGAAGCGCCTGAAGCTCCTCGAGTCGTTCATCGAGTCGGGCAACAAGCCCGAGTGGATGGTGCTCACGGTCCTGCCGGTGCTGCCGCCGGACCTGCGCCCGCTGGTGCCGCTCGACGGTGGCCGCTTCGCGACCTCCGACCTGAACGACCTCTACCGTCGGGTCATCAACCGCAACAACCGCCTGCGCCGGCTGCTCGAGCTGAACGCGCCGGACATCATCGTGCGCAACGAGAAGCGCATGCTGCAGGAGTCGGTGGACGCGCTGCTCGACAACGGTCGCCGCGGCCGTGCCATCACCGGCACCAACAAGCGCCCGCTCAAGTCGCTCGCCGACATGATCAAGGGCAAGCAGGGCCGCTTCCGCCAGAACCTGCTCGGCAAGCGCGTCGACTACTCCGGCCGTTCGGTCATCGTGGTCGGCCCGACGCTGCGCCTGCACCAGTGCGGCCTGCCGAAGAAGATGGCGCTCGAGCTCTTCAAGCCGTTCATCTTCCAGAAGCTGCAGCTGCGCGGCGAGGCCTCGACGATCAAGGCGGCGAAGCGCATGGTCGAGCGCGAGGGCCCGGAGGTGTGGGACATCCTCGAGGAGGTCATCCGCGAGCACCCGGTCCTGCTGAACCGCGCGCCGACGCTGCACCGCCTCGGCATCCAGGCCTTCGAGCCGGTGCTGATCGAGGGCAAGGCGATCCAGCTGCACCCGCTGGTCTGCACGGCGTTCAACGCCGACTTCGACGGCGACCAGATGGCCGTGCACGTGCCGCTCTCGCTCGAGGCGCAGCTCGAGGCGCGCGCGCTGATGCTGTCCTCGAACAACATCCTCTCGCCGGCAAACGGCGACCCGATCATCGTGCCGTCGCAGGACGTCGTGCTCGGGCTCTACTTCATGACGCGCGAGCGCGTGAACGCCCGCGGTGAGGGCACGTACTTCACCGACGTGGCGGAGGTGCATCGCGCCTACGAGAACCGCCTCGCGGACCTGCAGGCGCGCTGCAGGGTGCGCGTGATCGAGTACGTGCGGGGCGCCGAGGGCGAGCTCGCGCCGCGCCGCCGCCTGGTCGACACCACGGTCGGCCGCGCGCTGCTGTTCGAGATCCTGCCGCGGGGCCTGTCCTTCGACCTCGTGAACCAGGACATGACCAAGAAGGCGATCTCGCGCACGATCAACGAGTGCTACCGCACGCTCGGCCTCAAGGAGACCGTCGTGTTCGCCGACCAGCTCATGTACATGGGCTTCCGCTACGCCACGCGCGCGGGCGTGTCGATCGGCGTGGACGACATGGTAGTCCCCGAACAGAAGGAGAAGATCCTCTCGGCCGCCGAGCGCGAGGTGAAGGAGATCCAGGAGCAGTACGCGTCCGGTCTCGTGACGAACGGCGAGCGCTACAACAAGGTCGTCGACATCTGGTCGCGCACCAACGACCAGGTCGCCAAGGCGATGATGGACAAGCTCGGCGGCGAGGAAGTCCGGGACTCGAAGGGCACCAACGTGCGCCAGAAGTCCTTCAACTCGATCTACATGATGTCGGACTCGGGCGCGCGCGGTTCGCCGGCCCAGATCCGTCAGCTCGCGGGCATGCGCGGCCTGATGGCCAAGCCGGACGGCTCGATCATCGAGACGCCGATCACCGCGAACTTCCGCGAGGGGCTGAACGTCCTCCAGTACTTCATCTCGACGCACGGCGCGCGCAAGGGCCTGGCCGACACGGCGCTCAAGACCGCCAACTCCGGGTACCTGACCCGCCGCCTCGTCGACGTCGCACAGGACCTGGTGGTCACCGAGCCCGACTGCGGCACGGTGAACGGCCTCGCCATGATGCCGATCGTCGAGGGTGGCGACGTCGTGGAGGGCCTCGGCGAGCGCGTGCTCGGCCGCGTCATCGCGAGCGAGGTGATGCGCCCCGGCTCGGACGAGGTGCTCGTGGAGGCCGGCCAGCTGCTGGACGAGCGGCTCGTGCGCCTGATCGAGCAGGCGGGCGTGGACCAGGTGATGGTCCGTTCGCCGATCACCTGCGCGACGCGCTACGGCGTCTGCGCGCAGTGCTACGGGCGCGACCTGGCGCGCGGCCACCGCATCAACATCGGCGAGGCCGTCGGCGTCATCGCCGCGCAGTCGATCGGCGAGCCGGGCACCCAGCTCACCATGCGCACGTTCCACATCGGTGGCGCGGCCTCGCGTGCCGCGGCGCAGAGCAACGTCGAGGTGAAGGGCAAGGGCACGATCCGCTTCCACAACCTCAAGTCGGTGCGGCACGACAAGGGCCACCTGGTCGCGGTGTCGCGCTCGGGCGAGGTCGGCGTGATCGACGACTTCGGGCGCGAGCGCGAGCGCTACCGCATCCCGTACGGCGCCGTGATCACGGTGAACGAGGGCGACACGGTCAGCCCGGGCCAGATCATCGCGACCTGGGACCCGCACACCCACCCGGTGGTCACCGAGGTCGCGGGCCTGATCCGCTTCCAGGACTTCATCGACGGCATCACCGTGCAGAGCCAGGTCGACGAGATCACGGGCCTCTCCAGCACCGTCGTCATGGACCCGAAGCAGCGTGGCGCCGGCGGCAAGGACCTGCGCCCGGTGATCAAGCTGCTGAACACGAAGGGCAAGGAAGTCTGCTTCGCCAATACGGACATCCCGGCCGTCTACGCGCTGCCCCCGGGCGCGCTCGTGAGCCTCGTCGACGGCGTCCACGTGTCCGTGGGCGACGTCATCGCGCGCATCCCGCAGGAGTCCTCGAAGACCCGCGACATCACCGGCGGCCTGCCGCGCGTCGCGGACCTGTTCGAGGCCCGCAAGCCCAAGGACTCGGCGATCCTCGCCGAATACTCGGGCACCGTGAGCTTCGGCAAGGAGACCAAGGGCAAGCGCCGGCTCATCATCACCGACGAGCAGGGCGAGAAGCACGAGGAGCTGATCCCGAAGTGGCGCCACCTCACCGTGTTCGAGGGCGAGCACGTGGAGCGCGGCGAGGTGATCGCGGACGGCGAGCCGAACCCCCACGACATCCTGCGCCTGCAGGGCGTGGAGCCGCTCGCGAACTACCTGGTGCGCGAGATCCAGGACGTCTACCGCCTGCAGGGCGTGAAGATCAACGACAAGCACATCGAGGTGATCATCCGCCAGATGCTGCGCAAGGTCGAAGTGGTCGAGATCGGCGAGGCGGCCTTCCTGCGCGGCGAGCAGATGGACCGGGCCCGCGTGCTCGAGGCCAACGACAAGCTCTCCAAGGACGGCAAGCTGCCGGCGATCGCCGACCCGATCCTGCTTGGCATCACCAAGGCGTCGCTCGCGACGGAGTCGTTCATCTCCGCGGCCTCGTTCCAGGAGACCACCCGCGTCCTCACCGAGGCGGCGGTCCGCGGCATGAAGGACGACCTGCGCGGCCTCAAGGAGAACGTGATCGTGGGCCGCCTGATCCCGGCGGGCACGGGCTCGTTCTACCACCTGAGCCGCCGCCGGCGGCCCGAGGAGGCCCTCGCGGCCGAGTTCGCGGGCACTCCGGCGACCCCGGTGGGCGCGGACTTCGACGCCGAGCGCCCGGACGAGGCCGAGGCGCCGGCGGGCTGAGGGGGCGGGGATGCCGGATGCCGCGGTGCGTCAAGTTGACAGCCGCGGCCCCGGACCCTAGAATTTTCGGCCTTTCCTCGGGGCCGCCGGCAATTCACCCGCGCGGCCCCGCAACATTCTCATCGGGCCGCCGCAGGGCGGCCCGGTGTTTCTTGGGCTCGCTGCACGAAAACGGCGAGCCGGTTCGATCTGGAGTCGGTCTGGCATGTCAACCGTCAATCAGCTGATCCGTGGCCCGCGCCGCCTGGCCGGCGCCAAGAGCAAGGTGCCCGCGCTTGGGAGCTCCCCGCAGAAGCGCGGCGTCTGCACCCGCGTCTACACCACGACCCCGAAGAAGCCGAACTCGGCGCTGCGCAAGGTCGCCAAGGTGCGCCTCACCAACGGGCACGAGGTCATCAGCTACATCGGCGGCGAAGGCCACAATCTCCAGGAGCACTCGGTGGTGCTCATCCGCGGCGGCCGCGTCAAGGACCTCCCGGGCGTTCGTTACCACACGGTGCGCGGCACGCTCGACTGCGCCGGCGTCGGCGAGCGCAAGCAGGGCCGCTCGAAGTACGGCGCCAAGCGCCCGAAGGGCTGAGACCCTCCTCCCACCCGCTAATCGCTAGCCACTAGCCACTGGTACCGCCATGTCCCGTAGATCCCAGGCCCCGACCCGCAGCATCCTGCCGGACCCGAAGTTCAACAGCGTGCTGCTCGCCAAGTTCATGAACATGGTCATGGAGCGCGGCAAGAAGTCCGTCGCCGAGCGCATCGTCTACGGCGCGATCGACCGCATCTCCGAGAAGACGGGGCGGCAGCCGGACCAGGCGATCGAACTGCTCACGCAGGCGCTCGACAACGTCAAGCCGATGGTCGAGGTGAAGTCCCGCCGCGTTGGTGGCGCCACCTACCAGGTGCCGGTCGAAGTCCGCTCGACCCGCCGCCAGACCCTCGCCATGCGCTGGGTCATCGACGCGGCGCAGGCGCGCAGCGAGAAGTCCATGTCGCAGCGCCTCGCTGCCGAACTGCTCGAGGCTTCAGAGAACCGGGGTGCCGCCGTGCGCAAGCGCGAGGATACGCACCGCATGGCCGACGCGAACAAGGCGTTCGCCCACTACCGCTGGTAAGGCCCCAGGCCTCTGCCGACGACGACCGTCCGAGGATTTCAATCGTGCCACGCACAACCCCGATCGAGCGCTACCGGAACATCGGAATCTCGGCGCACATCGACGCCGGCAAGACGACGACCACCGAGCGCATCCTGTTCTACACCGGCGTCTCGCACAAGATCGGCGAGGTGCACGACGGCGCCGCCGTCATGGACTACATGGAGCAGGAGCAGGAGCGCGGCATCACGATCACCGCGGCGGCGACCACGGCGTTCTGGAAGGGCATGGACAACCACTTCCCCGAACACCGCTTCAACATCATCGACACGCCGGGGCACGTCGACTTCACGATCGAGGTCGAGCGCTCTCTGCGCGTGCTCGACGGCGCCTGCGCCGTCTTCTGCGCGGTTTCGGGCGTGCAGCCGCAGTCCGAGACGGTCTGGCGGCAGATGAACAAGTACCAGGTGCCGCGCCTCGCGTTCGTCAACAAGATGGACCGCGCCGGCGCGAACTTCCTGCGCTGCGTCGAGCAGATCAAGACCCGCCTGCGCGGCAACCCCGTGCCGGTCCAGCTGCCGATCGGCGCCGAGGACAAGTTCGAGGGCGTCGTCGACCTCATCAAGATGAAGTCGGTCTACTGGGACGACAGCACCGAGGGCATGCGCTTCGAGTACCGCGACATCCCGGCGGACATGCTCGAACTCTGCAACGAGTGGCGCGAGAAGATGGTCGAGGCGGCCGCCGAGGCCAACGACGACCTCATGCACAAGTACCTCGAGACGGGCACCCTGGCCGACGACGAGATCAAGGCCGGCCTGCGCGAGCGTTCGATCCGCACCGAGATCTGCGTGATGCTCTGCGGCTCGGCGTTCAAGAACAAGGGCGTGCAGGCGATGCTCGACGCCGTGATCGAGTACATGCCCTCGCCGGTCGACGTGCCGGCGGTCAAGGGCATCGACGAGCGGGGCGCCGAGGGGACACGCGAGGCGGCCGACGACGCGAAGTTCTCCGCGCTCGCGTTCAAGATCCTGAACGATCCTTTCGTCGGCAACCTGACGTTCTTCCGCGTCTACTCGGGCGTGCTCAACTCCGGCGACCAGGTCTACGTGCCTGCCAAGTCGAAGAAGGAGCGCATCGGACGCCTGCTGCAGATGCACGCGAACGAGCGCGAGGAGATCAAGGAAGTCCGCGCCGGCGACATCGCCGCGGCCGTGGGCCTGAAGGACGTCACGACCGGCGACACGCTCTGCGACCTCGAGAACGTGATCACGCTCGAGAAGATGGAGTTCCCGGAGCCGGTGATCTCGGTCGCCGTGGAGCCGAAGACCAAGAGTGACCAGGAGAAGATGGGCCTCGCGCTGCAGCGCCTCGCGAAGGAAGACCCGTCGTTCCGCGTCAGCACCGACCAGGAGTCCGGCCAGACCATCATCTCGGGCATGGGCGAGCTGCACCTCGAGATCCTCGTGGACCGCATGAAGCGCGAGTTCAAGGTCGAGGCGAACGTCGGCAAGCCGCAGGTCGCCTACCGCGAGACGATCCGTGGCAAGGTCGAGCAGGAAGGCAAGTTCGTCCGTCAGTCGGGCGGCCGCGGCCAGTACGGCCACGTGTGGCTCAAGATCGAGCCACAGGAAGAGGGCAAGGGCTACGAGTTCGTCAATGGCATCGTCGGCGGCGTGGTGCCGCGCGAGTACATCCCGGCCGTGGACAAGGGCGTCAAGGAAGCGCTCGAGGGCGGCGTGATCGCCGGCTACCCCGTGGTGGACGTCAAGGTCACGATCTTCGACGGTTCGTACCACGACGTCGACTCGAACGAAATGGCGTTCAAGATCGCGGGCTCGATGGCGCTCAAGGAAGGCGTTCGCAAGGCGAAGCCGGTGCTGCTCGAGCCCATCATGAAGGTCGAGGTCGTGACGCCCGAGGATTACTCGGGCGACGTGATCGGCGACCTGAATCGCCGCCGCGGCCAGATCCAGGGCATGGAAGACGGCCCGTCGGGCAAGGTCGTGACGGCCGAAGTGCCGCTCGCCGAGATGTTCGGCTATGCGACGTCGGTGCGCTCCATGAGCCAGGGCCGCGCGACCTTCACCATGGAGTTCGCGAAGTACCTGGAAGTGCCGAACAACGTCGCCGAAGCGGTGATGAAGAAGGCGAGCTGATCACTGGTCACTAGAGATTCAGAGGTAAGGGTCGTGGCTAAGGAAAAATTTGCGCGTACGAAGCCGCACGTGAACGTGGGCACGATTGGTCACGTGGACCATGGCAAGACGACGCTGACGGCGGCTTTGACGAAGGTGATGGCGGAG
>Ga0209594_1000274_pt1 | contig 36314 bp, 21 predicted proteins | sample AshMeaCrysSpring_FD_184126 | JGI IMG/M metagenome (GOLD analysis project Ga0209594, IMG submission 184126) | Groundwater microbial communities from Big Spring, Nevada to study Microbial Dark Matter (Phase II) - Ash Meadows Crystal Spring... | ecosystem: Environmental > Aquatic > Deep subsurface... | reverse complement strand
AGTTGACTTAGGAATAAAAACCTTAGCCACCTGCTCTGATGGGACTCAATTTTTTGGAGCAAAACCATACAAAACTCTAGAGAAGAAGTTAGCCAGAATGCAGTACCTACTAAGAAAAAAAGTAAAGCATTCTAACAATTACAAGAAAGCTCAATTAGAGATTGCTAAGTTACATCTGAGAATATCTAACATAAGAAAGGATAGCATTAATAAAATTACTACGCTTCGACGGAGTTTACCCTGAGCGCAGCCGAAGGGCTCAGCGCACCGCATTCTTAGCTAAAAACCACAGCGTAGTAGTAATCGAAGACTTAAATGTAGCAAGAATGATGGCTAATCATAAATTAGCTAAAGCAATAGGAGATATGGGATTTTATGAGTTCAGAAGACAGCTAGAATACAAATGCCAACTTTATGGAAGCTCCCTAAACTTTGTTAATAGATTCTTTCTTGTAGTAATTGTGACCATGTCAAGGAAAAGTTAGACTTAAGTGAACGAATTTTCAAGTGTGACAACTGCGGCCTAGAAATTGATCGCGACCTAAATGCAAGCATCACTATAGAAAAATCCTACTTAAAATCTAACTCGAAATAGGCGGGAAGCTCTCTCGTTTAAAGCAAGTGGACCAGAATAGAGCCGACTCTACTGGAAAGAAGCAAGAAGTGAATATTAAATATGATTAGTCAGATTTAAGTAAATTTCACAGAGCGGCTTGTTGATCTAGTATAACAATAAACAACAATTTGCTGACAAGGCTCTGAAGCACCTTGTCCAGACAAAGGTGTAATTTAGTTATATCAGAAGAGACAAAAATCATCACCAACGGATAAGTAATCAAAGTAATAACTATCATAAATATTAATTTATGCTAAAATCTCATTCAAATTGCTAAAATATCTCAATTAATGTAATTAAGCCACTCAAAAACGATCAAAGTAGGAGGTCGATGGAAACCTTAGAATTTATCATCTATCCCGATGGTCGGGTAAAAGAGAAAGTAACGGGGGTTGTGGGGGCTTCTTGCCAAGAAGTGACAGCCGCAATCGAAGCTGAGTTGGGGTTGGTGGTTTCCACTGAACAAACCTCAGAATACTTTGCCCAAAAAGCTACTCAGTCAGCTACAGCAACGAATCAAGCCACTTTTAGCGCTTGGTAAATTTTGAGAATTTTTGTAAAATTTAGTTAACTTTAGTAACAAAATATATGTCACATTTTAGCAACATAAAGACTCAAATCCGTAACCTAACCTCTTTACAAGCAGCTCTGAATGATTTAGGTATCAATTGGAAATCTGGTCCTAGTCCTATCAGAGGTTATCAAGGTCAAACCCGTACAGCAGAAGTTGTAGTTGAACAAGAAAATAACTATGACATCGGTTTTAGTTGGAATGGTAAAGAATATGAGCTGGTTGCAGATTTACAATACTGGAAGCAACCTTGGTCTGTTGAAGGTTTCCTTCAGCGAGTAACTCAGAGTTATGCTCTTAATACAGTGCTAAACGAATCTTCTAAGCAGGGTTTTCAAGTGACAGAAAAACAGAAAAATGAAGATGGATCCATCCGTTTAGTTGTCCAACGCTGGAGTGCGTAATGTCGGATTTTTACCCAACCCCCCAACGCTCTGGTCAAGAACCAGAGTTAGGGGGTATATTTAGAGATGCCCCAGAGCGTAGTGGTTTTGAGCCTGAGTTGGGTGGTGAACTCAGACAAAAAGGTGTCTATGTCGATGAAATAACTTGTATTGGCTGTAAACACTGCGCTCATATCGCTCCTAATACTTTTTATATTGAAGGAGAATATGGGCGGAGTCGAGTGTTTAACCAGGATGGTGACACAGAAGAGTTGGTTCAAGAGGCGATCGATACTTGTCCCGTTGATTGCATTCACTGGATTGACTATACCAAACTTAAACAACTCGAAGAAGAGAGAAAACATCAAGTTATTCAACATCTTGGTTTTCCTCAGCATAACTCTACTATGGCTACTAAAAACCGCCGACAAAAATAACAAAAAAAAAGGCTGTTAGTCACAGCCTTTTTTTTTTATTTCTAATTGAAAGTATTAAAAATATACCAAGGGCAATGTTTTTAAAAACATGGACAAGAGGCTTAAGCCTTACTAAGTAATCAGATAAAATTAAGTGAGGGCGGGTTTTGATTTAAAAATAACGTTTTTATGACAAAGACTTTAGCTAAACCCGCCCCTACTGTGGGGCGGGTTTTGATTTAAAAATAACGTTTTTATGACAAAGATTTTGCTCTTACCCGCCCCTACTGTGGGGCGGGTTTTGATTTTTAGATAACTTACAAAACAAGGATACTGTTAGCGGTGAGACTGGGCGCTCCTTCCAAAATTGCTAATTGAGACATTCCTCCATTTGCTGACCCATTATTGTCGAAATACAAACTGCCATTACTGGAATTGTAAATAAAACGGTCATCACTATCTTTTGCTGCTGCACCTAAAACAAATTTGTCTGCTGGTAAATCTCCTGGCAGTAAGTCAAGATCAAAACCTTTTAGGCTAATTTTAATCTTGTCCAGACCAACAACAAAATCTTTGAATGTATCTACTCCTTCTGTGGGCGCTTTAAACTCGAAAATATCCCCATCGCCGCCACCTGTTAGGGTATCATTTCCTGCTCCACCTATCAGAGTGTCTTGACCAGCTTTTCCTAACAATTGATCTTTACCAGCTCCTCCATTCAGAATATTATTTTTAGCGTTCCCAGTAATAATATTTGCCAGTGCATTTCCCGTACCTTTAAGATTAGTATTTCCTGTGAGAATGAGTTGCTCAACGTTATTAGGTAAGGTGTAATTTATGTTAGTTTCGACAATATCTGAACCTTGGTTGGCGTTTTCTATAACCTTATCTCCAGCCGCGTCAACAATATATTTATCGTTACCGCCGCCCCCTTTGATTGTATCGTTTCCCGCACCACCATTCAGGGTGTTATTTTTTGTGTTGCCTATTAGGGTATTGTTAGCAGCATTTCCCGTACCATTAATATTAGTATTTCCTTTGAGAATGAGTTTCTCAACGTTAGGGTTTAAGGTGTAATTAATGTTAGATTCAATAGTATCTTTTCCTTCACCTGCTGCTTCTAAAAGAACATCTCCCGCATTCTCAACCCGATAAACATCATCACCAATGCCTCCAATGAGAATATCAGCGCCAGTACCACCGTCCAGGGTATCATTCCCAGCCTCTCCGATGAGCGCATCATCTCCCGCTTGCCCTTTGATTACATTCGCTGCAAAAGTACCGTAGAGGATGTCGCTTCCCGCTGTTCCAACTATCTCGTTGTTTTCTCCCAGGTTTTTGAAATAAAATAGTTTGCCATCACCATTCCCCACAACAACATCTTCATCCCCATCCCCATCCAGGTCTGTAACAGCAGGTTTTGCATTATCTCCAACATCTACAAACCATAAGGGGTTATCGTCTGTTAGTTCAACAAATTGACCGTTATTGTTTTGATAGTACAAAAGGTAGCCGTCTTCATTGCCAAGAATAAGATCCTGATCCCCATCCTTATCCATATCCATAAAAGCAGGAGCTGCATTATCACCAACATCAATATTCTTAAAAGGGTTGTAAGCTCCCGTTACTTCAACAAAGCTGGCATTATTGTTGCGGTAGAATTTCAGATTGCCATTAGAGTTCCCAGCAATCAGATCTTCATCTCCATCCTGATCCATATCCAAAAAGATTGGAGCTGCACTATAACCAACATCAATATCATTGAGGGGGTCGCCAGTTCCCGTTACTATATCAAAGATGCCATTCTTGTTGAGGTAGAATTGGAAAGTGCCATCATAATTTCCAACGATCGCCTCTTTATCCCCATCCCCATCAATATCCATAAAACTGGGAACTGGATCATTACCCACATCCTTTCCATCGAAGGGGTTGTTAGCTCCCGTTACTTCCACAAAGGTGCTGTTATTATTGCGGTAGAATTTCAGTGTGTAGGGATAATCATCATCTCCAACGATCGCATCTTCATCCCCATCCTTATCCATATCTATAAAGGTGGGAGCTGCATTATCACCCACATCAAAGGTATCGAAGGGGTTGTCGGAGCCTATTTGTTCTTCAAATATTGGGTCAGTCATAATTTAATTATGTATTTGTTTTTAACGACTCTTTTATTGTAGCAATCGCTAATTAAATATGCAAGGAATGTTAATGTTTTTTTAACAATTCGAGGAGTGACCAGCAGCAATAGGTTGAAACCTATTGCTACACAAACCCAGTCCGCCTGCGCGGACTGGGTGTCTTGTGTGAGGGTTGAGCCCGAGACTTGGGGCGCCCATCCCCAAGTCTATGTCATAAACCAAATTGGTAGAGTTATAATATTTCGCTTGCCCCAAGTCTATGTCATAAACAAAATGGGTAAAGCTATAATAATTCATTTTTGGTAATTTAGTGGCAGTAAACGCAATTTCTCGCGCCTGATTTTGTTGGTTTAAAACATATCTTTTTTGCCACGCAAACGGGCAAAAACCTGGACAGGATCATTGCTATCCATAGCCATTTGGAGGGTAGGTACATCCCAACGTAAAAAAGGATTAGTGTTTTTTTCGATTCCCAAAAGAGAGGGAACTGTTGCTTTTCCAAGCTGACGTGCTGCATCAATTTGACTGTAACGGGATTGTAAATCGGAGTTATTTGAGTCAACAGTGAGGGCAAATTTAAGGTTATTTAAAGTATATTCATGGGCGCACCAAACACGGGTATTATCTGGGAGAGAACGAAGTTTACTTAAAGAGTTGACCATTTGTGCAGGTGTTCCCTCAAAAAGTCTCCCGCAACCTTCCAGCAATAAAGTGTCGCCACAAAATAATTCTCCTGGAGTATCGTTAGTTACGGGTGCAAAATAATACGCGATATGTGCGCGAGTATGTCCAGGCACAAAAAATACCTCCCCAACTCTACCAGCAAATTCGATGCGATCGCCTTCTTGTAAAAAAACCTGTTGACCAGGTATTCTCCCATTATCCTCAGCTCCACCATAAACACAAAGGGAGGGGAAACGCTCCATTAACTGTTGGTTTCCCCCCACATGATCGCCGTGATGGTGGGTATTAAAAATGGCTATTAACTCAGCGTTGAGCTCATTTAAACAACGCAAAACAGGATCTGCTATAGCTGGATCAACAACTGCTGCAATATTTTGATTGGGGTCATGGAGTAAGAATATATAATTATCCGATAAAGCTGGAAGTCTATGTATTTGCATTTTAGTTCTGATGGTGTTTTTAATTTACATTTTATAGTGCTTTGATCTTAATTAAATCTAAAATAGCAGAAAAATAATGTCTGCACAGGTAAGATCCTCGCTGCTTCTGTTAATAAATATTTTAAACTAGAGACTTAGTTCGCCAACAGTCAATCATCTTGTTATAGTAATAACAGCTAAACCCACTCAAAAAGCTTTTTTATGACAAATAAGCAAAACTTAAAAATATCTTTAATTGTTAGCGATCTATCAAGCAGTGGAGCGGGTAGATGGGGCGGTGCTGTGCGTCCATTTTTACTTGCACAAGCTCTAAAAAAATTAGATTATCAAGTGGAAATAGTGGGGTTAGCATTTAATAGTGATGCTCCTCCTATTTATGCTCCTGGAATATCAATAACTGTGATTCCTTGTGAATATTATTCAGGAATTATAAGTGCTGCTAAAGAACTTTTACCGAGAATAAATGGGGATATTATTTATGCAGTGAAACTTAAAACTACAAGTTTTGGTTTATCGGTTGTAAAAAAACTAATAAGTAAGCGTCCATTGATGTTAGATATTGATGACTGGGAGTTAAGTTGGCATGGTGGTGAAGACTGGAAATATCGCCCTAATTTAAAACAATTAGGTAGAGATATTTTTAAAAAAGATGGGGCGCTAAGATATCCAGATCATCCTCTATATTTAAAATGGATGGAGGGCTTAGTTTCCTATGCGGATGCTGTTACTACCCATAGCCAATTTTTAGAGCAAAAATTCGGTGGGGTTTATGTTCCTAATGGGAAAGATACAGAGTTATTTGATCCTGGAAAATATGACCCAGAGGAAAGTAGAAAAAAATATGGTTTAAGTGAATATCGGGTGTTAATGTTTCCTGGTGCTCCCCGACCATATAAAGGTGTGGAAGATGTGCTCATTGCCCTAGAAAAACTCAATCAACCAGATTTAAAATTAGTAATTGTGGGGGGGAGTCCTTACGATGATTATGATAGTCAATTAATGGAAAAATGGGGCAAATGGCTCATTCAATTGCCTCGGTATTCTGTGCAAAATATGCCAGAGGTTGTTTCGGCGGCGCATATTGTGGTAGTTCCTCAAAGGGATACCCCAGCAGCTCAAGCTCAATTTCCGCTAAAATTAACAGATGGGATGGCAATGGCAAAACCAATTTTAGCTACTAAAGTAGGAGATATTCCCTCAATTATTGGGGAAACAGGTTATTTAGTAGAACCCAGTTCGCCAGAAGAAATTGCCGAAAAAATTCAGTTGATTTTTGATGATTTTGCTACAGCAACTGCCAAAGGAATAGCTGCAAGAGAACGTTGTGTTAAATATTTGAGGATTGAAAATATGGCTACTATCCTCGAAGAAATTATTGCTAAATTTAATTAAATAAACAGTGAGAATATGTCGGCAAATCAGTTACTAATTCAATATGCCAGAAAATACCCAGGTTTGATTATTATTAGTATAATTTTAGGGTTTTTAGGTGCGGTTTTAAATGGGGTAGGAACAGCTTTAGTTGTGCCAATAATTTTAGGAATTGTTGGGGAAAATATGATTAATTTACAAGGGGCACCGCCAATTCTTCAGAAAATAATGTCTTTATTTGATATTTTTGAAGGAGATGTAAGATTATTTGCCATGATCGGTACAGTTTTGTTGGCAATTATCCTGAAAAATGTGGCAAATTATGGAAATACAATGGTGGGGGTTCATTTAGCCCGTTGTCTCTGTAATAATATGCGGAAAGCAGGAATACAAATGCTTTTAGATGTGGATTTAGATTATTACCATAAACATAAAATAGGTGATATAACATCTTGTATTAACAGAGAAACAGGAAAAACAAGTTTAGCGATAAAAATTGCTATTAGAATATTTATGACAACAATCAGTATTTTGACTTTAGTCTGGGTACTGTTAATGTTATCTTGGAAAATAACTTTAATTGCAACAGGGTTATTGTTAATAATAGGAGTGGTAAATCAATATTTTGTAAATCGCTCTAAATATTATGGTAAAGTGGTTGCGGAAAAATCAAGGAATTATAATCAAAAATTAATTGAAATTTTAACAGGGATTCGCTTGATAAAAACAGTAAAAAATGAAGGAGAAGAATATGAGCAAATTAAAAATTTAATTGAAGAACAAGAAGATGCTGAGTTTCAGTCACAAGCTAATTCTAGTATTATTGCACCTTTTAATGAGATTTCGGGAATAATTGTGATTTTAGTCATAATTATTATTGGACGTTATTTATTTAGAGAAGAGTTACAAGCGATCGCCACAGTTTTGTTAACTTATTTGGTGGTTTTGTTTCGTTTAATTCCTTTTGTAAGTCAGTTAAATAGTGCCAGAAGTCAATTTGCAAATACTGCTCCCAGTGCAGAAATAGTAGCGGATTTTTTGCGACGAGATAATAAACCATTTATGGTTAAAGGAGGGGAAAAATTAAGTTTTTTAGAGCAGGGGATAACTTTTGAACAGGTAAGTTTTGCTTATCCAGGTAATGAAAATTTGGTGCTTAAAAATATAGATTTACAAATAGAAAAAGGTCAAACTATTGCTTTAGTAGGAGCTTCAGGTGCAGGAAAGTCAACAATGGCGGATTTATTACCACGATTTTATGATGTGATAAAAGGAAGAATAACTATTGATGGAATAGATATTAGGGAATATGATTTAAAAGAGCTTAGACAAGCAATGGGAGTGGTGAGTCAAGATACTTTTCTGTTTAATAATTCCGTGAGATATAATATCGCCTATGGGTTGGAAAATGTCACTGAAGGGGAGATAATAGATGCAGCAAGAAGAGCAAATGCTTATGAGTTTATTAAACAATTGCCTCAAGGTTTAGAGACAGAAATAGGCGATCGCGGGGTATTATTATCAGGTGGACAAAGACAGAGAATAGCCATCGCTCGCGCACTTTTACGCAACCCAGAAATTTTGATTTTAGATGAAGCAACCAGTGCATTAGATACGGTATCGGAAAGATTAGTACAACAAGCAATAGATGAAGTTTGCCGCGATCGCACAACTTTAGTAATTGCTCATCGTCTTTCTACTATTCAAAAAGCAGATAAAATTGTGGTGTTAGAAAAGGGAGAAATAGTAGAAATTGGTCCCCATGAAGAATTGATAGAAAAAAATGGTTATTATGCGCGTTTGCATTCAATGCAATTTGCTGATGAATCTCATAAATTAGCCTTAAAAATGATTAAAGAAGATTTACTGGGAGCTAACCAACAATTAACTAGAAATATCTCTTATGAAGCCAGAAGTAGTCTTAATTCTATGCTGGGTTATTTAAGATTAATGGCTGATGGTTTTGTGGACGATCAAGAAGAGCAACAGGAGTTATTAGAGGAGTCTTATCAGTCAGCTATTAATTTGCTTCAGACGTTAGAATTTTACGAAGAAAACCCCTATGAATTAACTCTGACTTGTTAAAATATGTCAAAGTATTATATTTTCTTTACCAGAAATGTTTTACCTCAACCTGCTGCTCATTTAGTCCATGATGTTAACACAGCTAATGCAGCAGCAAATAATGGTTATCCTGCTGTATTAGTTTACCTGCAAAAAGCTAAAAAATCACTCAATCCTTTAGACTGGTTTTATCCTTTTCGTCCAGAAAAACCTGCTGAAGAATTAGTGAGGTTTTATAATATTCAACACAAGTTAAAAGTTATTCCCCTTGCTTTGCCTTTTCCTATTGGTGAAAAGAGGGGAAAATGGCTTCATCCTAGTACTTTTGTCTGTAAATATTATTTTCCTTTATATATCTTTTCCCAGACTAAAATTTTGCATACTTTAGATTGGAATTTGGTAAAAACAGCTATTAGGGCGGGAATACCAGTAATTTATGAAAGGGAACACGATCAAGATAATAAATATGAACCAGAAATTGTAAATAGTCCTCTATTTCAGGTAGCTGTTACTGTTGCTGACTCAGTGCGAGAAAATATGATTAATAATGGCATGCCTCCAGAAAAAATAGTTAAACTGCATTTAAGTTTTAATCAATCTTTTTTGCAAAGAGAGCCAGAAAAAGCGGCTATTTGGCGACAGAAATTACTGGGAAATAAAAGATCGCATTTAGTGGTTTATTCTGGGGGAATTTATAAATTTAAAGGGGTAAATTTGCTGATTGATGTGGCGCAAGAATTACCTCATATTCAGTTTGCTTTTGCAGGTGGAGATGAGTCTCAGTTAGCAAGTTATAGACAGTTGGTAGCAGAAAAACAACTGGATAATGTGAGTTTTTTGGGTTATCTTCAGCACGAAAATTTACCTAGTTTGCTTCAAGCTGCGGATATTTTAGCTCATCCCCATTTATCAGGAAAGGCTGCAACTTTTACCTCACCGCTCAAATTTTTTGAGTATTTAGCATCTGGTACTCCAATTGTCGCCACAGAAATTCCACCCTTATTAGAATTTAAAGAAACAAATATTGTTGCTGGTTGGTGTCAACCAGATGACCCAAGAGAATATGCGCGTTGTCTGGAAAAAGTGTTAATCACTCATCCGAGAAAAATCAATGGTTATGTGGAGCAAATTAAGTTTGCGCGTCAATTTTCTTGGGAAAGTAGAATGACAAAAATTATGAGTTATGTGGCTGAGTCTTTTCGCCCAGAAATTGTTATTTGATATAGCATTCCTAAATCAATTGTCCAGACTGGGGGCTCCCTTGTCCATGTTTTCTGGGAGACAAGGGGCTTAAGCCCCTTGTCCATGAGCTATAACCAGCAAATTCGGTTATTTAGTTTCATAAAAATAAAAATACAACAGCAATTTTTTGATAAAAACTATAAGCAAAGTTATCAAATTGCTGTTGATAATAAAAGCAATGAAATAATAAGTGGTAAGGTTGCTGTTAAAAAAAGCTAACTAAGCACTAACTCGATCTTGACCTATCATTGCTTGTTCCTTACTGGGCAACTCCAGACAATAACCAGCACCATACACTGTTTTAATATATTTAGGGTGACGGGGGTCTGGTTCTAATTTAGTTCTTAAATGGCGCACGTGTACTCTGATTGTTTCAATATCATCATCTGGATCGTAACCCCAAACCTCTCTGAGAATTTCACTAGGAGAAACAGTTTGACCATGACGTTGAAGTAAACAATGGAGTAAGTCAAATTCCAAATGAGTTAATTTAATCGTATTTTCAAACCAAATAGCCTCAAATCGTTCTGGGATGAGAGTTAAAGGTCCATAATTCAAGATTTCCGCGTGTTTAGCAGCTTGAGGAATACGATCGCCTCGTCGTAGTAAAGCCCGTACTCTCACCAGCATTTCTTCAATTTCAAAGGGTTTGGTCATGTAATCATCCGCCCCAGCATTGAAACCTTCAATTTTATTTTGAGTTTCACCCAAAGCAGTCAACATCAAGATAGGAATATCACTTGTACGCTCATCTCTACGGATACGTTGACAAACTGTAAAACCATCCACTTTAGGCAACATTAAATCTAGCATAATCAGGTCTGGCTGCAATTGTACTGCCAAAGCTTGACCTATAATTCCATCTTCAGCCAGAGTAACTTCATAACCTACCATCTCCAGGTTCATGGAGAGCATTTCCGAGATCGCACTATCGTCTTCTATTACAAGTATTCTGGACATCATCAGATCATCTTTGTGTTAAGTTTGCTGCAATAGTCTATTAAATCAGTTATCAGTTATCAGTTATCAGGCGTACAATTAGTTACAAATAACTTTTAAAGCTTTGTGGTTAAAAAACCTGACGATGAACATTTAGCTGATAACTGGTAACAAATGGAAACAGTTGATTACTGTTCTCATAATTTTAATATTCCTGTACTGATTGTAATCAGCAATTAATTTAATTTCCGTTAAAGTTGCACATTTTGAACTCTGAATCTCTGGACATCAGGCACTTTACCTGGAAAATTCAATGACTCAGAGTCATCAGATTAATTATAAATCCTTAGTCAACTTTTGCGGAATCAACTTTCTCAAATAGATCCACGTCACCTTTGAATAATGGTTTGCTTTGACTTCATCTCATTTTTATACCCAGATTCAAGTATTTTTAAACAAAATTAAATTGTTACAAGTAAAGATTTCAAAAACAGGAAATATTAGAGAATTTTAAATGACAGCAATCAATAAAAATGTAAAAATTACACAAAAACCTTCGGAAGGTTAAATGTTAAAATAGAAGATTACTGGTCATATATACTAAGTGAAACCGTGATTTTAATACTTCTACTGGTATCTCTGTGTGCGATCGCCATTTATTCAAGCAAACTGCGTCACTCTCTGGCTACTGCCCCTCGCCTAACTATCACAAATGAGAGAAAATCAGAATATCCTAAAATTTCTGTGGTTATTCCTGCTTATAACGAAGCAGATAATATTCTTCATTGTGTAACAGCAGTTTTGCAGAGTACTCAGCTACCTCCAGAAAAGCTCGAAGTTTGGGTAGTAGATGACCAATCAACTGACAACACATTAACAATTGTTAAATCCTTTCAAGAGCAACTCAAAGACCCCCGTTTAAAGATTCTCTCAGGTAAATCTCGCCCCACAGATAAAAACTGGGTAGGAAAAAATTGGGCTTGTAGTCAAGCGGCAACAAAAGTAACAGGAGATTTTCTCCTATTTATAGACGCTGATGTGAAACTTAAACCCTCAGCTATAGAAACTGCAGTAAACCACGCTCAAACAGAACATATTGATTTACTTTCCCTCGCTCCTGCTATTGTTTGTGGTTGTTTGGCTGAGTGGGTGGTACAACCTCTGATGGTGAATAACCTCGCAGTAGGTTTTGATTTTGGTGCAGTGAATGATCCGAATACAGAAATAGCTTTTGCTGCAGGTCCATTTATGCTGTTTCGTCGGTCAGCTTACGGAAAACTGGGAGGTCACGCAGCTTTTGCTGAAGAAGTGGTGGAAGATGTGGAAATGGCAAGAGCAATTAAAAAAGCAGGAATGAAATTACAGTTATTATTAGGTTCGGATTTAATGTCAGTGCGGATGTATCGCTCTTGGGGTGCTTTGTGGGAAGGTTGGACAAAAAATATCTACCAGGGAGCGCAACGGAACTTGGGTAGCACCCTTTATTTTGCTTTGAGTATGGCGATTATTTATCCTCTTCCCTGGTTGTGTTTGTTGGGGTTGGGATATAAACATTTACTGGGTATTTGGGGAATTTGGGATTATATATCTCTCGGTTTAGTAGGAGTGGCGATCGCCTCTCATTATTACCTCAGAATTATGGGCGGTAAAGATTCTGATACACCCCCAGATTTTTGGTGGTTAAGTGGAGTTGGTGGAACAGTAATTGTAGCGGCAGTTATAACTTCCATTATTAAAACCGAAACAGGCTGGGGTTGGACTTGGCGTGGGCGATCGCTTACTCCGTAACTAAGTACTTAGGCAAAATTAATGTCCAAGAGGCTTGGGGCGCGGATCCCCTTGTCTGCTTAGTTTTTTCCTTAAACCAAATATACCATTAATTTTGCTTACCTACTTATTAGACCTTTTGCGAAATTACGAAAAACTGTCATCCAACCCTTGCGCGAAGGATGACAGTTTTCATGTTTGGACTTTTGCAAAAGGTCTATTCAACTACAGACAAATATTTTGGTGGTACAGAATTTACCAGCCACACTCCATTATCGGAACAATAAAACTTATAACCAGCTTCGTCCATAGTCGCAGCATCCACAGCAAAAATAACTGGTTTACCCCATCTACTCCCCACTGTTTTAGCGGTAGCTATATCAGTGGATAAATGCACATGGTGGCGGGACATTTTCTGCAAGCCAAGATTTTGAATAGAAGCAACTGCTCCGTGTCCTGTCCCGTGATAAAGTAGTGCTGGGGGTATTTGCGGCTCTAATTGTAAATCTACGTTAACGCTATGTCCTTGATTAGCGCGAATACGAGTGCGAGAAGCATCAAAGGAAAAACGTTGTTTATCATTTTGCGCCACAACCTCATTTAACTCACTACGGGTAAGAGCAAAATTATGTTGCTTACAAGCAGCCAGTAATTCATTCACCAACACCCAACCACCAGGAGCTAATTGTAAACCAATTCTCTCAGGATCATGTCGCAAGTGACGACTCAAATATTTACTTATCTTAACAAGACGCTTGTTGTTCATATTCCTCCTGCCTTTGAGAGGTTTGATTTTAAGCTAAACCGCCCCTTCGTAACAATTCTTAATAGAAACTCTTATTAAAAAAGTTTAACCTACAAAATTAGCAGTTTAAAGAATTTGGTAACCCTTTATACACCAAGAGAATAGGAAATTTAAAATGAGTGTAAATTTAGCAACCATGTTACGGGAAGGGACAAAGAAGTCTCACACAATGGCAGAAAATGTGGGTTTTGTCAGATGCTTTTTAAAAGGTGTTGTTGAAAAAAATTCTTACAGAAAACTAGCAAGTAACCTCTACTTCGTTTATTCAGCTATGGAAGAGGAAATGGAAAAGCTGGAAGAGCACCCAATTATATCAAAAATTTACTTTCCTGAGTTGAATCGCAAAAAAAGCTTAGAGAAAGATATGTCTTTCTACTATGGCCCAAACTGGCGTAATGAAATAGCTATTTCTCCTGCAGGAGAAACCTATGTTCAAAGAATTAGGGAAGTAGCAGCAACAAAACCAGAACTATTAGTAGCTCATTGCTATACTCGCTATTTAGGTGATTTGTCTGGCGGTCAAATATTGAAAAATATCGCCCAGAAAGGAATGAATTTGACAGAAGGTGAAGGAACTGCTTTTTATGAGTTTGAGGCGATCGCTGATGAGAAGGAGTTTAAAAATAAGTACCGTCAAGCAATGAATGAGTTACCCATTGATGAAGCAACCGCAGAAGAAATTGTAGCTGAAGCTAATGCTGCGTTTGGCTTAAATATGAAAATGTTTAAGGAATTAGAAGGTAATCTCGTTTTGGCGATCGGTCAATTACTCTTCAATACTCTCACCCGTCGTCGTAGTCGTGGTAGCACTGACACAGAATTAGCAACTGCTGAAAGATAAAAGCATTTTTTAACTATATTTACTAACAATCCTTAAAACTGGGTTGCGGTTTTTTTGAATCGTTATCTAGTTTTGAGGATTGTTTGGTTATGATGAGTCTTTCAACTAACAGTAATTATAGCAGTGAGCAGCGATCAGTTAATAGTTGGGAGATATAGAGCTACACGCTCTAGTATTAGTAAACACTTGAGCGCACAGCGCTATAACCTAAAAAAAATCAATCACAATTTAGAATCACTACACAAATTTTAAGAAGTAGAATCAGATTCAAAACCCAGAGATTGTAAGAGACGTTCTCGCCTTTTTTTAGCTATTTGTTGAAGGTCAATTACTTTATCAGTTTCGTCAACAATTTCTCCTGTTAAAACTTCGAGAACATCTTCTAAGGTAATAACTCCAGAAACCCCGCCATATTCATCTAAAACAACCATTAAATGTTCGTGAGTTTCTTGGAATTTTTTCAGCAATTTATCAGCGCTAACAGTTTCAGGAACAAACTGTGCAGGGCGAATCAAAGTACTAATTTGTTCCTGATTTTTGCCTTCAATCATAGCAGTAAGTAACTCATCTTTTAAGCAAATTCCTAAGACATTATCTATAGAATCTTCAATTACTAAAATGCGGGTATGTTGAGAATAAATTATCTCTTGTTTGCACTCAGCTAAAGTTAACTCACCCCAGATATAAGTAATAATAACTCGTGGAGTCATCAAGTCTGCGGCTGTCAAATCATTTAACTGGAAAATCCGTTGAATCATTTCTGCTTCGTTATCTTCAATTACCCCTTCTTTATGACCAATACCAGCTAAAAGTCTAATTTCTGCTTCATTGGTAGTAGGAAGTTTTTGACCTTGAGAAAAAGGTGCAGTTACCTTTTCCATTACCCAGACAATGGGGGTAAAAATGAGGGTTAAAAACTTAACAGGTAGGGCGATAATAATAGCTATTTTTTCACCATAAATCTCTCCTATAGTTTTGGGTATAATTTCCCCGAAAACTATAATTAAAAAAGTGAGAAAAGCAGAAAATAAACCCAGTAAAGCATCACCTAAAACCTTAGCCGCTAAACCACCAATTACAATGCTGCCAATGATATTAAAAATATTATTTAAAACCACTATAGTTGTGATAGGGCGGTTCATGTGTTGACGAATTTCTAAGAGCGCTAAAGCTGCAGGAGTTTTTGATTGAGCTAACTGTCTAACTTTAATTTCAGAAACGGAAAATAAGGCAGTTTCCGAGGCTGAACAGATTGCAGAACCAAACAAAACAATAATCACAACTATTATCAGTTCAATCATAAAAGAATTTGAGTAAAAAATTATTGCTCTCTAAATAATAATAACCTATCCTCCCTTTAATAAGTAAAAAAACTCACACTTCCCACTCCTCTCAAACTCTTTTGAGAAAGTATTTACTTTAGATCTGTACCAAAGGTAAGATTGAGGACATGAAAACAAGAGAAATGCTGTCAACAACCCACCGTTAAACGGAGTACCGTTTTAACGGGGGCTTGAAATATAGCCTTAGTTGACCAGACTAAGTTCTTTACTGAACTACGTTATTTGAGTTACGACACTACTTGAATGCGTAGCTAGTTCCAGGCTCTGTCGTCAGTGGTTAAACAGGTCGAGAGGGTTAAGCTGGTGCTGCTGATCTTACAAGCTCTTATAACATTGTCTAAGCTAACATTACCCCAGTTTTGGGAGTTGGTTTTGCAGGTTTCCAATCAAAAAACCTGCACTTTCAACTAATTTTGGAGTAAATTTTATGCAGCATAGACATTGCCCCTCCTTTCGGACCCCGTTAAATCGGAAGACCGATTTTAACGGGGGTCTCCAGGAGGGCGGAAGATGAAAAAACTTATTGATGGTCTGACAAAGTTTCAATCAGGTTACTTTAAATCACATAAAGAACTATTTGAAGAATTATCTCACGGACAAAAACCCAGGATTTTATTTATTACCTGTTCTGACTCTCGTATTGACCCCAATTTAATTACCCAAGCGGAAATAGGAGAATTATTTGTTATTCGCAATGCTGGCAATATTATCCCACCCTTTGGAGCTACTAATGGGGGAGAAGGGGGAGCGGTAGAATACGCGATCCATCATTTAGATATTGAGCAAATAATTGTTTGTGGTCACTCTCATTGTGGTGCAATGAAGGGTTTATTGCACCTCGAAAGTTTAGCCGAAGAAATGCCCTTAGTGTATGAGTGGTTGAAACAAGCCGAGGCTACAAGGCGGGTGGTTAAGGATAATTATGCAGAATATGAAGGATTAGAACTGTTAGAACTCACAGTAGCGGAAAACGTCCTCAACCAGTTAGAAAACCTTCATACTTATCCAGTTATTCGCTCTAAAGTGCGTCAAGGAAAATTAGCCTTACATGGCTGGATTTATCGCATTGAGAGTGGGGAAGTGCTATCTTATGACCCAGCATCCCATGATTTTGTATTCCCTCATTCTCGTTTGATTATCCCTGAACATGAATACAATCTCCATCGCAATAATTTTATTGTTACTCACTTTCCCTTTACAGTAGAGCATGAGTCAGAGTCTACTCCTACTCCTACTGCACCTCCTCGAGTCAAGGAGGAATATTCAGATAATCATCATTTACCCGTGGGGAGTCACATGACTTTGGAGCAAAAAAAACGGATCTATCAAGGGTCTAATGGTCGTTAGTTGTTAGTCATTAGTCATTGGTTATTAATCATTGGTCATTGCTTATATTTTGTGATGTTTTTGTTGTAAGATTAGCCACTAATGACTAATGACTAATGATTAATGTTTAATGACCTGCTATTGCTTTTTCTTTTTGAGGAAATTTTTCAGGATTGAGTTGGATTAATTCAATTTTATAGCCATTGGGGTCTTCCACAAAAGCAATTACTGTAGAACCATGTTTCATGGGGCCAGGTTCTCTAGTAACTTTACCGCCAAGGGATTTAATTTTGTCACAAGTTGCATAAATATCATCTACACCCAGGGCAATGTGACCATAAGCATTACCTAAGTCATATGAATTTACCCCCCAATTATAAGTTAATTCAATAACTGTGTGGTCAGACTCATCACCATAACCCACAAACGCGAGGGTAAACTCTCCTCCTGGGTAGTCTTTTTGGCGCAATAATTTCATTCCCAACACATCACAGTAAAATTTGAGGGATTCTTCTAAATTACCAACACGGAGCATTGTGTGTAACATTCTCATGGGGTTTTTTTCCTCTTCTGTTCTCGTTTGTTTCCTATTTTGACATCATCTGGGGAAAATGCTCTCTAGTCATTAATTTTATTTTAGTAACTCCTCGAAGCTAAAGACAAGAGGCGCCCATTTTTTTGTATTACTAATGCTATCATTGGGTTGCTAATCATTTAAGTTAACTATAACACCAATTATTTGTTAAATTTGCTACTAAATATTTGAGAGAAAAAAAATCTGTAAATCTGGCTACAAATTGACTAATTTAAGTCGACATTTTTTGACAAAATTTTCATGCAAAATCAGCATTATCACTGAACTAAAATCAGACTGGTTAAGTTAAAATAAAACCCAACCTTTTCTAAGTTAAAAAATATGTAAGTATAAAAACTTAGATAGTAAATTAAAGAATTACTAAAATGACTGAAACTTATACCAGACCAATAAAAAAAGGTGAGCAAACCTCTACCAAAATAGGTACTTCCCATGTCAAGGAAAATTTACAGAAAAATAAGCCCCAAAAGGGAATAAACAAATGGTTTTATGACTTACCTATCCGCAAAAAACAACTAGCAGCTTTAGTTACTTCTGAGGTTATATCTATTATAGGTTTAGTAGGAGTAGGAGCAATTTTAATTGTGACTGGTGGGAGAATACAACTGTTGCAACAAGCAAAATCAGAGCTAGTAGTTACCGAGATTAATTATAACATCAAAATCGACCAAATGGGGTTTGGTTTTAGGGGACAATCAGACAACGCAGCTATTATTGAAGCAACACTAAATCAAGTAAAAGGACAAGAAATAAATGCTGATTTAGAAGAGCAAGTGACAAAAATTCTGCAAAATGAAATCAAGGCAAGAGAAATAGAATATGCTACGTTAGTAGGGAAAGATTTAAAGATAATTGTTAACGCAAACAATGATAGAAGTGGAGAAACATTTAATCCCAACAACTTAGTAGAAGAAGTGATAAAAAAGGGCGAGCAAATTAAAACCAGTGAAATTGTCAGTAAAGAAGATTTAGCTAAAGAGTCGCCCCCACTACCAGAAACATTTGAGTTAAAAGATGCTTTAATTAGATATACTGTTACCCCAGTTAAAAATCCAGAAACAGGAGAAGTAATGGGGGCGTTAATTTCAGGAGATATAGTAGATGGAAAACTCCCCATTGTTGAAAAAACACTAGAAGCGTTTGAAGGGGGATATAGTGGGGTATATAGCTATGAGCAAGAAGCGGGAGTTGAAGGGGGATATAGTGGGGTATATAGCTATCAGCGCAAGGGAGAATTTGAATTAGCAACAGCGATAAATAAAGAAGAAGAAAAAATAACAGAACTTGCACCTTTAGCCAACAATAGATTACTAGAAAAAGCAGTAGCAGCAGAGGGAAAAGTAGTTAGTGAGAGGGGAAAAGTAGGGTCAACAAAATATACCATAGCTGCTAAAAGTATTCTCAACTATAAAGGGAAACCAGTAGCAATATTAGTTAGGGGAACACCAGAAACACAATTAAATAATCTGCTGTTAAATAATTTAGTATTGCAGGTAGGAATAGCTGTTTTAGCGTTAATAGCAGATATTTACTTAGCATTTTGGTTAGGAAAAACCATAGCTAAACCAATAGAAAAGTTAAAACAAGTAACTCAAAAATGTTCAACAGGAGAAGGTTTAGTTAGAGCAGAAGTATTAGGAGAAGACGAAATTGGAAAATTAGCAGAAAGTTTTAATGAATTAACAAAAAAAATAGAAAATAATGAGCAACAACTGAGGAAAGAAACAGGGCGATCGCGCTTATTAGCCGAAGTAAGTGGAGTTCCCACCCTCAACACAGAAGACTTAGAAAAAGTTTTCAGTAAAGCAATAGAAGAAACGCAAAAAATCTTAGGAGCAGATAGAATAATAATTTGCCGTTTTAACTCTGATTTTACCAAAGGATATGTCAGCCATGAATCTCGAAGAGAAGGATGGGAAAGTATTCTTAACCAGAACATTTTTAACACAAAAATTCCCAGGGAATTAATAGAAATTTATACTCAGGGACAAATCTTAGTAAACTTGGAAGAGCTTGAGGATGATTTTGTTGAAAACTATCAACAATTAAAAAAGGAATTGCAAGTAAAAGCAGATTTAATGATTCCCATATTAAATCAGGGAAACATCTATGGTTTATTAATGGTACATCATTGTTTAACATTCCATAAATGGGAAGAAAACGAAATAAATTTTCTGAGAAAATTAGCCGCCCAATTAGGAATAGGATTAGAAAGAGTAACTTTCATCAAACAACAAGAAAGGGAAGCAATGAGAGCTAGGTTACTCAAAGATATAGCTTTAAAAATTAGCTCAGGAGTAAACAAAACAGAGGTATTAGAAATAGCAGTAAATGAGAGTAGAAAAGCTCTAGAAACAAGTAGAGTAATAGTATATAAAGTTGACAAAAACTGGTCAGGGGAAGTAATTGCAGAATCAAGAGAAAAAGGGTGGTCAAAAGCATTAGGGAAGACCATAAATGACCCTTATTTTGGTGAAAAATATATAGAGAAATATCAACAGGGGAGAGTGGAGGCGATTAATAATATTGAGCAAGATAAATTGAGTGAATGTTATCGCCAACTTGAAGTAAAAGCCAACTTAATCGCTCCCATATTGTTAAAAGGAGAATTATTAGGGTTATTAGTTGCTCATCAGTGTAATAAGCAAAGAAATTGGGAAGAAGCAGAAAAAGAATTTTTTGCTCAAATAGCCACTCAACTGGGGTTAGGATTAGAGAGAATTGAGTTAATAGAAACCATTAGAGAAGATCGATCCCAACAACAACAAGAAAAAGAAAAATTGCAACAACGGGCGCTAGAATTAATCATGGAAATAGATCCAGTTAGTAAAGGAGATCTCAGCATTCACGCTCATGTTACCCCAGATGAAATCGGTACCCTTGCAGACTCATACAATAGTATTATTAAAAATTTGGGAAAAATTGTCACCCAGGTACAAAAAGCAGCTTTAGAAGTTACTACTACCACTAAACAGAATGAAGTTTCTGTTAGCCACTTTTCCAGTGAAGCACAAAGGCAATCGCAGGAGATTATGAAAGCTTTTGAGCAAATTAAAACCATGAATCAAAGTATTAGCGACATCGTGAGTAATGCAGAATTTGCAGAAGCAGTAGTAGAAAAAGCATCCTTGAAGGTAGAAGTAGGGGAAAAAGCCATGAATCGCACTATAGATAGTATTGTAGTAATAAGAGAAACAGTAGCAGAAACCGCCAAAAAAGTTAAAAGTTTAGGAGAGTCAACCCAGAAAATCTCTAAAGTGGTAAACTTGATTAGTAACTTCGCAGATCAGACCAATTTACTCGCTTTAAATGCCTCTATTGAAGCAGCTCATGCAGGAGAACAAGGAAGGGGTTTTGCAGTAGTAGCAGATGAAGTAAGAAGTTTAGCAAGACTCTCAGCAGCAGCAACCGTAGAAATAGAAAAAGTAGTCAGTGAAATTCAAGCAGAAACAAATGAAGTTGTAGCTGCAATGGAATCAGGGACAGAACAAGTGGTATTAGGGACAAAACTGGTGGGAGAGAGTAAAGAGAGTCTCGGTGAAATAGCAGTAGTTTCTAAACAGATAAATGAGTTGGTAAGAGCGATCGCCAATGCAGCAACACAACAGTCTTTCACCTCCTTTGAAGTCACAAAAACCATGTCTGACGTTGCAGATATTTCTAACGAAACAGCAACCTCCGCTACTCAAGTATCCCAGTCATTTGCACAACTCCTTACTGTGGCGATGGAATTACAAGAGAGTGTAGGTAAATTTAAAGTTAAATAGTAAATAGTAAATAGTAAATAGTCATTGGTCATTGGTCATTGGTATGTCTTCTAAAAATTAATTTTTCTTAAAAATACCATCGTCAACAACCCACCGTTAAACGGAGTACCGTTTTAACGGGGGCTTGAAATACAGCTATAGTTGACCAGACTCAGCCCGCAAGGGCTACATTAGAGGCAAGAGTTAAAGTTCCTACCAGAGAATACGTAGCCAGTTCTCTGCTCTAGAACCAAACAGTTAAACATCTTACATGGGTTAAGGACGTGCTGTTTGGATAGTTACCGACCTTTAATATTGTCGAGGCTCACATTACCCGTAAGGAGGGACTATATGTCCAAAGTGTTTTTAATTGATACTAATAAACGACCTTTAAACCCAATTCATCCTGCTACAGCAAGACAATTATTAAGAAATAAAAAAGCAGCAGTTTTTAGACGTTTTCCTTTCACCTTAATTCTAAAAGAATCACGTCCAGATTCTCCTATTTCACCACTTAGATTAAAGATAGATCCAGGGGCTAAGTTCACAGGACTTGCCTTGGTTGACGCTACATTAGGGGATGTTGTTTGGGCTGCTGAATTAAAACATCGAGGGTTGGCAATTTCGTTGGCTTTACTATCCAGAAGACAACTAAGAAATAGCAGGAGAAACCGAAAAACCAGATATGGTAAACCAAGATTTTTAAATCGAACTAAACCAAAAGGATGGTTAGCACCCAGCTTACAAAGTCGCATTGAAAATATCAAAACTTGGGTGGCAAAGTTGTGTAAATTTGCCCCAATTGAAGCTATTAGCCAAGAATTAGTGCGTTTTGATATGCAGCTAATGCGTAATCCTGATATTCAGGGAAAAGAATATCAGCAAGGCACTTTAGCAGGATACGAAACAAGAGAATACCTATTAGAAAAGTGGAACAGACAATGTGCCTATTGTGGAATTAAAGACGTTCCCTTGCAAATAGAACATATTTATCCAAGAGCTTTAGGGGGTACTAATTCAATCACGAATCTAACCTTAAGTTGCGAAAAATGTAATCTAAAAAAAGGAACAAAAGACTTAAAGGATTTCCTCAAAAAAGACCCATCTAAGCTAGAAAAAATCTTGAAACAAACTAAAAAGCCTTTAGGGGATGCAGCCGCAGTAAACTCAACTAGGTTAGCATTACTAGACGTTTTAAAAGCCACTGGTAAACCCGTAGAAACAGGTTCAGGAGGGTTAACAAAGTTCAACCGTAGTAAACAGAAACTAGAAAAAACCCACTGGTTAGATGCAGCTTGTGTCGGCAAATCAACACCTATACTTAAGATTAAAGGTGTTAAGCCATTATTAATTACGGCTAACGGGCATGGTACGCGTCAAATGTGCCGAACAGACAAATATGGTTTCCCATGTAGATATGTACCAAGATTTAAATTTGTCAAAGGGTTTCAAACAGGAGATATTGTTAAAGCAGTTGTCACAAATGGGAAGAAAGTTGGGACTTATGTAGGACGAGTAGCAGTACGTTCAACTGGCAGTTTTAATATTTCTACGGCTCATGGCTTAGTTCAAGGCATCAGTCATAAATATTGCACACATATACACAAAAAGGATGGTTATTCATATGCAACATAGGCACTGTCCCTCCTTTCCTCTCCTGTTAAATCGGAAGACCGATTTTAACGGGAGTCTCCTCCTCGGGTGGAAGATGACTAAAATCTTTTCAACTCCCCAAAAAGATTATCATTGAGTAAAATTAAGAGTAAGAGCAAATTAAAAAATATATTAAAGTAGCTTTAAATAATTCAAAAAAGGTTGATTCAGAATAAATACTCACCTAAAATTATTGAAAAAGTAAAAATTATGACTCAGACACCACCAAAACCCAACTACAAAGCAACAGAAAAAAACGGCAAGAAGCAAAATGAAGAATTAAAAGAGTTAGCAAGAGAAGAAAGAGAAGAAAAAAGCCCAGAAAAAGTCAATAAAATAGTAAAAACTTGGCGAAACTTAAACTTTAGGAAAAAGCTAGCAATTCTCCTAAGTATAAGCACAGCATTGCCAGTAATTGGGGTAACAGCAGGAACAGTATTATACTCCCAAGAACAGACCATTAGAACATTACAAAAACTGTTAAATAGAGATTTAATCATCCTAGAAGAAGAAATAGAACAAGTAGAATACAAGATAGAAGATGAAGCAAAAACCATAGCAAGATTGATAGAAACAAGGGGAATAAATCCCCAGAAAATTACAGAAAAAACCCAAATAGAATTAAAAAATGAATTTAAAAACGATAGTAATGAGAATTATAGCTTAAAAATAGTTGCTAACAAAAAGGGAGAAACAGTAGCTCAAAAGATAAAAATAGTAGCAGGAGATTTGAGTAGCTACCCAAGTTTACCAGGAGAAATAGAAGAGGAAGGAGAACATTCAGAAATAGGAAAAAAATACCAGACTCAATACAGTCAAGTAGAATTACCAACAGGAATAAAAATAGGGGATATACCCATAGTGCAACAAGCCCTAAAAGAAGGAAAAACAGTAACAGGAGTAGAATTATTACCAGGAGAAATTATAGAACGTTTGGGGTTAGGTGAACAAGCAAATATAGGAATAAGAGAGCAGAAAACTGACAATTTGTCAGAAGAAAAAAAACCATTTCCTGAAGGAACTTATGACGTAGATGAGGGAAAAGCAGGGTTAGTAATGATGACAGTAGAACCCATTAAAATTAATGAGGAAATAGTGGGGACAGTGGTGGTAGGCAAGTTAATTAATAAAAACTATGAAATAGTAGATCAAGTAAGAGAAGAAGCAGAAGTAGCCACAGCAACCATATTTGCCAAAGATTGGCGGGTATCTACCAATGTACCATATACAGATGGAGAAACCAGAGCAATAGGTACTAGAGTATCAAGAGAAGTAGCGGAAAAAGTATTAAATGAAGGACAAGAATTTAGAGGGGAAACAAATATTATTGGGGTTGACTATTTAGCAGCATATAAACCAGTATACGACCACCAAGAAAATATAGTAGGAATGGTTTATGTAGGAGAATCATTTGCAGATGTAAATAAGACGCTAGTTGAGATAGCATTAATAGGAATTTTAATCGGGTTAGTAATTTGGGGATTGACTTTATTATTTTTAGTAATTCCCATTGCAAATAGCTTTTCTGAACCTCTACAACGTCTAGCAAGATTTAGCAAAAAAATAGGAAAAGGAACAGAAGGGATCAGACTAAGAGACAGTTTACGCCAAGATGAAATAGGAATTTTGTCTGAAGAAATAAATAAAATGGTAGCTAGTTTAGAGGAAAAAGAAAATATTCTACGCAAAGACTCCAAACAATCACAATTGTTAGCACAAGTAAGCGGATCTCCCGTTCTCAACGAACAAGAGCTGCAACAAGTATTTAACCAAGCATTAATAGAAACCCGTAGCTTACTGTTAGCAGATCGGGTAGTAGTTTATCGCTTTAACCCAGACTATAGCGGTTATATTAGTAATGAATCAGTAGGAGACGGGTGGCCGATCGCCCTCAACGATAGAATCGAAGATCCTTGTATTCCTGAAAACTTACTAGAAGAGTATAAAAAAGGAAGAGTAGTGCCAACTCAAGACGTTTTTAACGCAGGATTTCACCCAGATCATCAACAATTAATGGTGCGGCTACAAATAAAAGCCAATTTAGTAGTACCAATCTTAAATCAGGGACAACTTTATGGTTTACTCATTGCTCATCACTGTCAAAATACGCACCAATGGATAGAACGGGAAATCAATTTTCTGGTACAATTAGCAGCTCAGTTAGGCGTAATTCTTGACAGGGTAACTTTCATTAAAGGACAGGAAAAACAAGCCAAAAGATCAGAACAACTAAAAGACATTATCCTCAAAATTGCAGCAGCATTAACCTCAGAAGAAGTATTAGAAATAGCAGTAAATGAAATAAGAACAGCCCTAAAAACCAACCGCGTAATTGTGTATCAATTTGACGAAAACTGGTCAGGAACAGTAATTGCAGAATCAGTAGGAGAAACCTGGCCAACAGCCCTGGGAGCAACCATTAATGACCCCTGTTTTGCAGATAAATATGTAGAAAAATACCAACAGGGAAGAGTGCAAGCAACTAACGATATTTACAAAGCAGAATTAACAGAATGTCATTTGCGACAACTAGAACCCTTTGCAGTAAAAGCAAACCTAGTCGCCCCTATTAATATTCAAGGAAAACTCTTTGGCTTGTTAATAGCTCACCAATGTAGTATGCCAAGAAACTGGGAGCAAGGGGAAATAGATTTCTTAAGTCAGATAGCCACCCAAATAGGATTAGCAAAAGTGCGAGTGGAACTGTTAGAAAAACAGCAAGAAGCAGAACAAGAACAAAGACTTGCAAAAGAAGAGCTGCAAAAACGGGCGCTAGAATTACTAATAGAAGTAGATCCAATTAGTAAAGGAGATTTGACAATCCGCGCCACAGTCAAAGAAGATGAAATAGGTACAATTGCAGATTCTTATAATGCAATGGTAGAAAGCTTGCGAAAAATTGTAGCAGAAGTACAAAAAGCCTCAGAAAAAGTAGCTTCCACAACCAACACCAACGAAGAAGCGGTACTCAACCTCTCCATAGAAGCAAAACTCCAAAGCCAAGAAATAAGCGAAGCATTAGAGAAATTGCAAACTATGAGCCAATCAATTATGGCAGTAGCATCAGCAGCAGAAGATGCTGAAGCAGTAGTAGAAGAAACATCTCAGAGCGTAGAAGCAGGAGATGTGGCAATGACCCAGACAGTACAAGGAATTTTAGGACTACGAGAAACAGTAGTAGAAACAGCAGAAAAAGTAAAAAGACTTGGGGAGTCTTCAAAAGATATTTCTAAAGTAGTAAACCTCATCGGCAGGTTTGCAGCCCAAACCCACCTCCTAGCCTTAAAAGCTTCTATTGAAGCAGCAAGAGCTGGGGAACAAGGTCAAGGTTTTGCAGTAATCGCCGATGAAGTAAGAAGTCTAGCTGCTCAATCTTCAGAAGCAACCGCAGACATCGAAAAAGTGGTAACTCAAATAGAAGCAGAAACTAGAGAAGTGGTAGCAGCAATGGAAGCTGGTAAGGGACAAGTAGAAGAAGGGACAAAAATGTTAGAAATAACCAGACAGAATTTGAATAAAATTACAGTAGCATCAGCTCAACTCAGTGAATTGGTAGGAGCGATCGCCAACGCAGCCTTTGAACAATCCGTTAGTTCAGGGGCAGTAACTGAAACAATGACTGATGTAGCAGAAATTGCCGAAAGAACTTCTACCAGTGCAGTTACAGTATCCAATTCCTTTAAAGATTTAACTGATGTCGCTACAAGATTGCAAAAAGAAGTAGCTAAATTTAAAGTGAAATAGTCATTAGTCGAAGGTCATTAGTCATTAGTCAAAACGTCCTTAGTCATTAGTCCTTTTGCGAAACCGTAAAAAACCCCACCCCAACCCTCCCCGCAGGTTCGGGGAGGAAGCCCTACATTCCAAGCATTTCTCCCCCCCGAGCCCGCGGGGGGGTAGGGGGGGTTAACACTACTTTCGCAAAAGGTCTATTAGTCCTTAGTCATTAGTCATTAGCTAAAGGTTATGGTATTTTAAGAAAAATTAAGAAGTTTTTAGAATACATACTAATGACTAATGACTAATGACCAATGACTAATTCGCTGATTTGTTAAGAAATATTAAATCCACCCCATTAACAACAAAAAAGACGCTAATTAACTTAGAATATTCTTAATGTTTAATCTTGATTTTTTTTTTAAACAAAATTTCACAGCTATCAAGTTAAGCAAAATTCAAAAAACAACAACATTGGTTGGATAATACAAAATTCAAAAAAAATCTTGAAAAAAGGTGATAGACGCTCCGAGTGTCAGGAATTTTATTGCTTTTTTTCTTGAGTAAAAATTAGTTGAATAAACTCTAACTTAAAAAGATGACTAAAAACTTGATTAAGACTAACTATAAAGAAACCGAAAATAATGGATTTACAACAGAAATAAACAATTCTAAATTGACAATAATAGAATTAAATCAACAACAAAAAAATCAGAAAATAAATAGTAAAAAAAGAAAGAAATTGCCAGCAACAAGAGAAGAAAAAAGCAGGAGCATCAAACTAAGAGATCAATTATTTTGGAAGATCATCCCTACAGTATTAATCCCGTTATTAATAGCTAGTGGATTAGAGTATTATAATATACAAAAACGGGCAGAAAAGGAAATAAGAGCGGCGCAGTATGACAAAGCACTAGCAATGGGTGAAATAGCGACCGAAATCCTGAAAAATGCCATAAAAACACCAGAAACACTAGCGATCAATCCTTTGATAATTAATGCAGCAAAAGCAGGAAGTGAAGAAGTAGAAACAGCAAAACTGCAGGAAATACCAATTGAAGAATTAGAACAACGTTATGGAGAAACAAAACTGTTAAAACCCAATAAAATCCTCAATGATTATTTAAGAGAAGTAAACCAAAAAGCAGGGTTAGGAGAGATATTTTTTACCGAAAGAAATGGGTTAAACATTGCTTATAGTAACCCAACCTCTGACTTTGTTCAAAGGGATGAAAGCTGGTGGGAAAAAGGGAAAAAAGAAAATCAGTTCATAGCAGATATAGATTTTGATGAATCTGCCAACACGTTCAGTATAGATATAATTCAAGCTATTATCGAGCCAGAAACAGGAGAATTTCTAGGAGTAATTAAAGCAGTTTTACCAGCAAATAGATTCGAGCTTTTAGAAACTTACTTAGAGCATCAAGGAATAAAAAACAGTCAATATATGCAAATTGTGGACATTAACAATGGTAAGAGCATTGCTACAATTACAGCAGAAGGAGAAGTAAAAACCCAGGAAGTTATGGGAGGTGAAGTAGTTTTAGGCATAGCTACTGAATTAATCAACAAAGTTCAAAATCCAGAAAAAAACATAACCGAAAATTGGCAAAATTCAGTCTCTCAATTAACCATATCCCCGTTTATTCATGCAACTCAAGAAAAAATCCTCACCGCCTCATTTATTTATCAAGGAACATTATACACAATTGCAACTATTTCAGACAGAAATTGGGTAGCAATAGCTGCTATAGACACAGCAGAGATAACAGCAGTAGGAAATGATTTAATTAAAATTTTTGGAGGAACTGCAATTTTTCTGGGCATAGTGGCAGTATTTGTAGTAATGAGTTTAGCAGAAGAAATATCCACCCCTTTACGGAATTTATCAAAGACAGCAGAAGAGGTAATTGAAGGTAATTTAGATGTTAAAGCTCAACTTCAAGGCACTGTTGAAACCCAAACCCTAGCTCAAACATTTAATAACCTATTAACTAGGGTTAAAAACCTTCTCGAAGAACAAAAAGCAGCAACAAAACAAGCACGCCTTTTAGCAGAAATCAGTAATTATCGCATTCTCAACCAGCAAGAGCTGCAACAAGTATTCAACCAAGCATTAACAGAAACTCGTAAATTACTGTTAGCAGATCGGGTAGTAGTTTATCGTTTTAACTCTGATTATAGCGGTTATATCAGTAACGAATCAGTAGGCGAAGGTTGGCCGATCGCCCTCAACAACAAAATCGAAGATCCATGTATTTCAAAACAATTGTTAGAAGAGTATAAAAAAGGGCGAATAGTACCAACCAACGATGTTTTTAATGCAGGATTTCATCCAGACCATGAAGAATTAATGATGCGCTTAGAAATCAAAGCAAATTTAGTCGTACCTATTTTAAATCAAGGACAACTTTATGGTTTATTAATTGCTCATCACTGCCAAAATACTCACCAATGGGTAGAAAGAGAAATCAATTTTTTAGTACAGTTAGCAGCCCAGTTAGGAGTAATTATCGAACGAGTAACCTTTATTAAACAACAAGATAAACAAGCAAAAACTTCAGAAGAACTCAAAGACATTATCCTCAAAATAGCAACAGCATTAACCCCACAAGAAGTATTAGAAATAGCAGTAAAAGAGGTAAGAATAGCCCTAAAAACAGACCGCGTAATCGTGTATCAATTTGACGAGAAATTTTCAGGAACAGTGATAGCAGAAGCAATAGGAGAAAAGTTGCCAGTTGCAATGGGAGCAACCATCAATGACCCCTGTTTTGCCCAGAAATATGTAGAAAAATACCGACAAGGAAGAGTGCAAGCTTATTCCGATATTTACAAAGCAGGATTGACTGAATGTCACCTGCAACAACTAGAATCATTTGCCGTCAAAGCCAATTTAGTAGTTCCCATTATTATTCAAGGAAAACTATTTGGTTTATTAATAGCTCACCAGTGTGATGCACCAAGAAATTGGCAACAAGGGGAAATGGATTTCTTAAGTCAAATAGCCACCCAAATAGGATTAGCAAAAGTACGAGTGGAACTGTTAGAAAAACAGCAAAAATCAGAAGCAGAACAAAGAGAAGCAAAAGAAGAACTGCAAAAACGGGCATTAGAATTACTTATAGAAGTAGATCCAATTAGTAAAGGTGATTTAACCATTCGCGCTTCAGTCCAAGAAGATGAAATAGGTACAATTGCAGATTCTTATAATGCAATGGTAGAAAGCTTGCGCCGTATTGTAGTTGATGTGAAAAGAGCAGCAGAACAAGTAGCAACAACCACCAACACCAACGAAGAAGCAGTAGTCAACCTCTCAATGGAAGCAAAACTTCAAAGTCAAGAGATAACAGAAGCATTGGAGCAGTTGCAAGCCATGAGCCAATCCATAGCCTCTGTAGCATTAGCCGCAGAACAAGCAGAAGCAGTGGTAGAAGCAACATCTCAGAGCGTAGAAGCAGGAGATGTAGCAATGACTCAGACAGTAAAAGGAATTGATAAACTACGGACAACAGTAGTAGAAACAGCAGAAAAAGTAAAAAGGCTTGGGGAGTCATCAAAAGATATTGCTAAGGTAGTTAACCTGATTGGCAGATTTGCAGCACAAACTCACCTTCTAGCATTAAAAGCTTCCATTGAAGCAGCAAGAGCAGGGGAACAAGGTCGAGGTTTTGCAGTAATCGCAGACGAGGTAAGAAGTCTAGCCGCTCAATCATCTGATGCAACCGTAGACATCGAAAAAGTAGTAGCTCAAATTGAGGCAGAAACCAAAGAAGTGGTAGCAGCCATGGAAGCAGGAAGGGTTGAAGTAGAAGAAGGAACAAAAATGGTAGAACTGACAAGACAGAATTTGAATAAAATTACAGTAGCATCAGCTCAACTCAGTGAATTGGTAGGGGCGATCGCCAACGCCTCCTTTGAGCAATCAGTCAGCTCCCTAGCAGTTACTGAAACTATGAGTGATGTAGCAGAAATTGCCGAAAGAACTTCTACCAGTTCAGTTACAGTATCCAATTCCTTTAAAGATTTAACTGATGTAGCAACAAGATTGCAAAATGAAGTAGCTAAATTTAAAGTCATTAGTCATTAGTTATTGGTCATTGGTCATTAGTCATTGGTCATTAGTCATTAGTCATTGGTCATTGGTCAAACGTATGTATTCTAAAAACTTCTTAATTTTTCTTAAAATACCATAACCTTTAGCTAATGACCAATGACCAATGACTAAGGACCAATGACTAATGACCAATGACTAATGACTAATGACTAATTCAATCAAGAAAAAGATAAACTAAAAAAGAGGGGGAAAAATTCCCTCCATAGATTGAAAGTTAATAGTGAACCATGTCAAATAATTCCGACTTTCGTGATCAAGCTTATCAGTTTTTCATCGAAGAAGCGCCAGAACTATTGCAGGTAATAGAATCGGGATTACTCAACCTGCGACAAGAAAAAAATACAGCAAAAGTTCATGAATTAATGCGAGCAGCCCACTCAATTAAAGGGGGAGCAGCCAGTGTAGGCTTAGAAGAAATAAAAACTATAGCTCATCGTCTAGAAGATATATTTAAAGGGTTATATAGTGAAGAAGTAATTCTTGATCAAGAATTAGAAAGCTTATTACTAGAAGGATATGACTGTCTGAAAAATCCCCTAACTCAACAAATGGAAACAGGAAACTATGACAGAAAAGCAGCATTAGCTGATTCAGAACCAGTATGGGCAAAAATAGAAGCTATCCTCGGAGATGCTCTCAACCAGGAAGAAGAATTTATGCCCAGTTCTAGTGATTTAGGTATAGATATAGTAAGTTCGATTTTTGAAGTGGATGTCCAGCAAGGTATTAATAAGCTAACAGAGATCATCGCTAACCCAGAAGAATATTCAGTAGGAGAAGAACTACAAAATCAAGCGGAAGTATTTATGGGGTTAGGAGAATTATTAAACTTACCAGGATTTACAGAAATAAATCAAACAGCAATTGAGGCGCTAGCAAAAAATCCAGATCAAGCCCTCGAAATAACAAAAATAATGCTGGTGGATGTGCAAGCAAGTAGAGAAGCAGTATTAGCAGGCGATCGCACCTCAGGGGGAAAAACATCTCCAGAATTAGTAGCATTGGTAACAGGGAAAAAACAGCAAGAACAAACACAACAAAAAGAAAGAATAGATGTAAGCGATCATGCCTATAGATTTTTTGTAGAAGAAGTACCAGAATTATTAGAATTAATCGAATCAGGATTATTAACTCTCAGAGAAGAAAAAACAACAGGAAAAGTACATGAAATAATGCGAGCAGCGCACTCAATCAAAGGAGGAGCAGCAAGTGTAGGGTTAGAAACAATCAAAAATATAGCCCATAAATTAGAAGACTATTTTAAAGCACTATATGGCGATGAAATAGAAATAGATAGTGAACTAGAAAGTTTATTACTAGAAGGATATGACTGCTTAAAAAATCCCCTGATGCAGCAGATAACAACAGGAAAGTATGATACAAATGCAGCTCTATCAGCAGCAACCCCAGTATGGGAAAAAATAGAAGCAAGACTCGGAGATGCTTTAAATAAAACAGAAGAATATTTACCCAGCTCAAGTGATTTAGGCGTAGACTTAGTAAGCTCCATCTTTGAAGTAGATATAGGAGAAGGAATAGAGCGCCTAGAAACAGTAGTGAAAAATCCAGAAAAATACTCAGTAGCAGATGAATTGCGGGAGAGATTAGAAGTATTTTCAGGATTAGCAGAAATTTTGAATTTACCAGGATTCAAAGAAATAACACAAACAGCAATTGAGGCACTAGCAAAAAACCTTGAGCGCGCATTAGAGATAACTCAATTAACCCTAGCAGATTTAAAAGCCAGTAGAGAAAGGGTGATGGCAGGCGATCGCACTTCAGGAGGTACACCATCCCCAGAGTTAGTCGCATTGGTAAGAGGAGAAAAAGCACCAACTCAAACAATAAAAACAGAAACAGTAGATGTTAGGGATCATGCTTATCAGTTTTTTATCGAAGAAGCACCAGAATTATTAGAATTAATCGAATCTGGGTTACTAACCCTCAGACAAGAAAAAAGCACAGCCAAAGTACATGAAATAATGCGAGCAGCGCACTCAATCAAAGGAGGAGCAGCAAGTGTAGGGTTAGAAACAATCAAAGAAATAGCCCATAAACTAGAAGATTATTTTAAAGCACTCTACAGCGATGACATAGAAATAGATCAAGAATTAGAAAGCTGGTTATTAGCAGGATATGACTGTCTGCGTAATCCCCTAATGGAGCAAATAGAAACAGGAGAATATAACGCAGATGCAGCTCTATCAGCAGCAACACCAGTATGGGCAAAAATAGAAGCAAGACTAGGAGACGCTCTCACCCGTACTGATAACTATATTCCCAGCTCCAGCGATTTAGGCGTAGATGTAGTTCATGAAATGTTTTTAGTAGATGTAGCCCAAGAAATAGAAAGATTAGAAAATGTAGTAGCAAATCCAGAAAATAACGAAGTAGCAGGAGAATTACGAGCAACATTAGATGTATTTGGTGGGTTTGGAGAATTTTTGAATTTACCAGGATTTGCAGCGATCGCCATAACTGCAAAAAAAGCGCTGGAAAATTACCCCTCTCAAGCATTAGAAATAACAAAAATAACGCTAAAAGATATAAAAGCAAGTAGAGAAGCAGTATTAGCAGGCGATCGTAAATCAGGAGGACAACCATCAACTGAACTAATTACATTCGCAGAAGGTAAACAAACCCCAAGAGAAATAACATTAGAACCATCATTAGATGATGTATTTGGAGACATAGAAATAGCAGAAAAACCCCCAGCAGAACCATCATTAGATGATGTATTTGGAGACATAGAAATAGGAGAAAAACCCCCAGCAGAACCATCATTAGATGATGTATTTGGGGATATAGAAATAGGAGAAAAACCCCCAGCAGAACCATCATTAGATGATGTATTTGGGGATATAGAAATAGGAGAAAAACCCCCAGCAGAACCATCAATAGATGATGTATTTGGGGATATAGAAATAACAGGAGAAGAAGAAGAAATAGGAGAAAAAACCAACAAAGAACCATCAATAGATGATGTATTTGGGGATATAGAAATAACAGGAGAAGAAGAAGAAATAGGAGAAAAAACCAACAAAGAACCATCAATAGATGATGTATTTGGGGATATAGAAATAACAGGAGAAGAAGAAGAAATAGGAGAAAAAACCAACAAAGAACCATCAATAGATGATGTATTTGGGGATATAGAAATAACAGGAGAAGAAGCCAGCCCAGAAACTTTAGAAAAAGCCGTAGAAAATATATCTCAAATATATGAAAAATTACCCACAGCTAAATCAGTAGAAAAATTAGAGAAAAAGTTAACAAAAGAACAGAAAAAAGAACCAGAGAAAAAACAAAAAAATAATCAAACAGCAGCAGCAAAAGCAGCGAAACTCTCAGTAAGAGTTGACTTAGAGCGTTTGGAGAGGATGAATAACCTAGTAGGGGAACTAGCAATAAATAGGAATAGTATTTCTCTGCAAAATGACCAACTTCAAGCAGCAGTAAAAGAGCTGTTAAATAGATTTAATCGCTTTGGAGAAATAACCAACAAACTAAGAGAAACCTCCGATCAAATAGTAGTAAAAGAGAGACGTTATGGCAATGGAAAAACTGATAAATTTGCACCACCACAAGGGTTAGAAATAGATAATGTTGAGAGTCATAGTGACTTTGACTCATTAGAAATGGACAGTTACAGCACAATGTATTCAATGCTGCAAAGCGTATTGGAACAAATGATCCAAGTAGAAGAAGCAGTAGATGATATTGTTTTATTTGCCAAACAATCAACTCAGACAGTAGAACAACAAAGACAAATGTTAAACCGTCTGCGAGATGAACTAATGTGGGCGAGAATGTTGCCCCTTTCAGAAGTATTAAATCGTTTTCCCAGAGTGTTGAGAGATCTCAGCGCCAAACACAAAAAACAAGTAAATTTAAAATTAAGCGGAACAAGTGTTTTAGTAGATAAAGCAGCATTAGAAAAGTTATATGATCCATTGTTGCATTTACTGAGAAATGCTTTTGATCATGGCATAGAAACCCCAGAAATTAGAAACAAGAAAAATAAACAACAACAAGGAACAATAGAAATTGCAGCTTATCATCAAGGAAACCAAACAATAATTGAAATGAAAGACGATGGTCAAGGGTTAAACTTAGATAAAATTGGACGCAAAGCAGTAGAAAAAGGACTATTGTCAGAAGAACAACTAGCAGTAATTGACAAAGAAAACTTATTAGACTTTATTTTTGAACCAGGATTTTCTACAGCCAGTCAAGTAAGTGAACTTTCAGGAAGAGGAGTAGGATTAGACGTAGTGAGATCTCAACTGCGAAGTCTGAAAGGGAAAATAAACGTAAATTCTATCCCAGATAAAGGAACAACTTTTATTTTAAGTTTGCCATTAACTTTAACCATTGATAAACTGCTGGTATGTTTAGCAGGCACCACCCCATTCGCCTTACCTTCAGACAGTATTGAAGAGATACTTATTCCCACTTCCGAGCAAATTAAAACCACAGGTCAACACAGATTTGTAAGATGGCAAACAGGAGTAATACCAGTTTACAGATTAAATGACCTTTTACAATATAATTGTTATAAACAAGAAGTGCAAGCGAGTAAATCCCTTGTAGGAGTAAGTACACCAGCAGATTGGGCATTACCCTTACTCTTACTCAGAAGAGGACAACAAGTATTTGCTCTTGAAGTAGAGCGTTTAGTCACAGAACAAGAACTGGTAATTAAACCCTTTGGTAATGTCATGGCAGCACCAAGCTATACCTATGGCTGTACCATATTGGGTGATGGCACTTTAATTCCCGTAATTAATGGAACATTACTCCTTGAATCAATTTTAGACCTCAAAGAACCAGGAACAAGCAAAAAAACAGCAGCAACCTCCCTGAAAACAGCAACCTCAATCTCAGAAAACTCAGGGGAGACAAATGGGCTGAAAGCTTCTACAGTGTTAGTAGTAGACGACTCAGCAGCTATGCGTCGCACATTAGCCTTTAGTTTAGAAAAAGTAGGTTATAGGGTTTTACAAGCGAGAGATGGACGCGAAGCACTCGAACAATTACAAAACAGTGCCAGTAATATTCAACTGGTAATTTGTGATATTGAAATGCCCAATATGAACGGTTTTGAATTTCTCGGTCAACGTCGTCGATATCCAGACCTCTTAACTGTACCAGTAGCTATGTTAACCTCCCGTAGCAACGATAAACACCGTCAGTTAGCAACCCATTTAGGTGCTAATGCTTACTTTACTAAACCCTACATTGAACAAAAATTCCTTGAGTCCATCAAAAAAATGATGGGAGTAACAATTAATAATTAACAGTCATTAGTCATTAGTCACTTGCACCTATCGAGGACGAAGTGTTGGTCAAAACGTAGGGGCGGGTGGTCATGTATCGAGGACGAACTGTAGGGATAATATTTTACTCATAACTAGTAGATCATAATTGCTAAAATTGGGAAAAGAGCCTAAGTCAATTAAAGATGGTTATACCTATGGGACAAGCGAAGTATATAGTAAGATTGAGTGAAGAAGAACGTCAACAACTAGAAGAACTGG
>Ga0209594_1000273_pt1 | contig 36467 bp, 28 predicted proteins | sample AshMeaCrysSpring_FD_184126 | JGI IMG/M metagenome (GOLD analysis project Ga0209594, IMG submission 184126) | Groundwater microbial communities from Big Spring, Nevada to study Microbial Dark Matter (Phase II) - Ash Meadows Crystal Spring... | ecosystem: Environmental > Aquatic > Deep subsurface... | reverse complement strand
TCTTCAAGCAATACTACCGGAAAAACAATCGAGTCGCCGTCTGAAAAAGCTGTGCAACTGCAGAGAGTTCAAAATTAATGATTATCTTCATAAAGCATCTCGCTTGGTAATCAACACTCTAATCCATCACCGAATCGGGACTCTGATTCTTGGCAAAAATCCGGAGTGGAAACAAGAAATTAACTTGGGAAAAAAGACGAATCAAAACTTCGTTCAAATTCCTCATGCCAAGTTCATAGAAATGTTATCTTATAAAGCCAAACTAGCAGGGATTCAGGTAATTTTAACCGAAGAATCATATACCTCAAAAGCTAGTTTTATTGATAATGATCCCATTCCGGTGTACAAAAAGGGTGAGAAAAATCAGTGGACTTTCAGTGGAAAAAGAGTCAAACGGGGTTTATACCGTAGTGGTAGTGGACGATTGGTTAATGCCGATGTTAATGGTTCTTTGAATATCATGAGAAAAGCAGTCCCAAATGCTTTAGGCTATGGGGTAGAGGGTGTTGTAGTTCACCCGGTTCGGGTAACGCCGACTAAATAAAGGTGTGTCACATTTGACTATATTTTTATGAACTATTGGTTACCTGAATAGACATGATTTGCTCTACTCCAATAAATTGGACGATTTTTAATTGTTATCAAACACCCTCACCCCTCGCATTAACTTGATAAACGGCATCCTCAATAGAACCGTTCACACAATAAAATGAAGGGATAAAATTTGATTATTAATGCTTCTATTATAATGAGCATTTCAATTTATTTTTAATTAAAATTGATGGGTGAATACAGGTAAATCTAGTGAATAAAAGTAAAAAAATTACTCTCACAAAATCATACGGATTGAAGCTTAATATTTATTCTTTATTCTTAAAATTTTGTTATTTGGTCAAAAAAAGCGATCGCACCTAATCTTATCCTTGACCAAAAATCTTTAAGCTCTGACTAGCCAGTAGGAGAGTCTAGATGTTAGGTTTTACCCTTGAATCATAATCACTGGGGTGATAAGGTGAGGCGGTGTAAACACATACTCGCTGTAGTCGGCTAGGTTATCGAGTCCGACAAAATTCAGAAAGAGTTCTGACCCTAACCAGATGATTGCTTTTGTAAGTAAGGTTTTCCATCTAACTTGCATGGGAGTAGTCTCCTAACACCGATTAAATTAAACACGTTTGATTCTCCTATCTCTATGGAGATATATTTCTTGGCGGGGGGAAGTTATGCAGTTACCTCTCTTCATTGGACTCAAGGCAATGGAGGTGAAGATGTGACACAAGAAAAAAAGTGATTGATTTTTCTGTTGCATAACTTCTCGGTTGAAAAGCACACTAAATCCAGAATGACACCAAGATTGAGATGAAAGTTGCCGAATTGGCATAGGGAAATCACTTTTCTGCCAATTTGGCGAATACTGTATCACTAACTTCGGAAGAATTTGACTGTTTTCCGAATATTAGTGGGATTTCATCCACTGTCGGAGTATGTTGTCTTTAATCATGTTCTGTCGCAACAGTTCCACACAGCAGTCTTGTAAATCTTCCAAACTTAACTGTTGAACTTGTTTTTGCAAGGTACATAACTTAAATTGTTGCTCTAAACTTAATGATTCAGGAATTTTCATGGCTTTATCCTCCAGATAAAACAATTAGATAAAGTTATCAATAACGCTTTAATTATATTAAAACAACTCATTTTTGAATTGATCAGTCCCTTTTTGGCGTGTCGCTTAAATAAGTGACTCTAGCTATATTCCAGTCAAGAGAATGACCCCTTAAAGAGGCAATTAACTGCAAAATGAGTCAATTGATAGGTATTACTCAAGGAAGATTTTGATTCCGGAAATTTTAACTCAAGCTTAATAAAAATCCACTTCAGTTGTTCCTACTGATCCCAACATTGAGCCAGAAAAAGTATCAGATCTAACAAAAGCTAAGAGAGTAGGTGGCAGCATCAATTAAAACGGATGGATTTTAACGAAATATCGGCTTTCCTAACATCTCAGTGTAAAATCGATAAACAGTTCAATTCATGAATTATGTTTTCTCTGAGTCAGCAAAGTCTCTCACTTAATCATTTTGCTTTTATCGATATCCTTGCCAACACGGAAAATTTGCTGATCATTCAAGATTTAGATAATGCAAGAATTAATGGAACAACATCGAAGAGCCTGGAGATCCTCAAGATACGGTTGTTGGAGAGGGATTAGTTATTGGTCATTGGTTATTTGTTGTTTGACAGCAACACTCTATCTCTACCTCTTCCCCGGTTATTGAGGATGAATACTGCCATCAGGTAAAATAGCACCTGCTAAGTTAGCCCCTGTCAATTTCACCATGATGCGATCGCCTGTACCGACGGTTGCCCCCGTTAAGTTAGCCCCGCGCAGATCTGCGCCGCTTAAATCAGCGCCAATCAGGTTAGATTCTTGTAAATTGGCGTAGCGTAAATCGGCTTGCAAGAAATTGGCCCGAAATAAATTGGCCCGATATAAACAAGCACCATTTAAATTCACCCCATGCAAAAAGGCATCACTCAGGTTGGCTTGACTTAAGTCGGCTCCGCTTAAGTTCCGGCCCGATAAATCCTTTTCTTTTAAATCGGCTCCGCGCAAATCTGCCCCTGTCATATCCGGTTGGGCGGAGGGACGCTGATAAGGTCGTCTGGCTGGGTATGGAGACGGCGACGGCGAGGGGGAGCGAGGCGAGGGTTGACGTTGGGGTTGTGAATAAGCGTTAGCTGTTGAGGGTCGAGAGGAAGCTGTAGAGGCTTGATAAGTGCGATGTTGAGGTTGGGGTTGAGGTTGAGATGTAGCTGTCCTTTGAGGGGATTTTGAATAGGTTTGATCCCCACGGGGGTTGGAATGCTTAGAGGTCTGTGTCTGAGATTTCGGACTACGCCGCAGCAGCGATCGCAACTGATCTCGAGCAAAGTTAATTTCTTTTAACTTTTCCTGCGCTCGTTGTCGCAGTCGTTCGTTATCTGCGGGAATTCGATCCGGATGCCAGATAAAAGCTAAATCCTTGTAAGCCTGATCCACCAATTCTAGAGAGGCTCCAGGCTTGAGTTCCAGCACTCGATAACAATAATTCAGTTCACTGGGAGTCATCATGTAGAAAGTCAGAAATCTCAGATGAGAAAGAGAGATGATTAATCAATCACAGCAGAAATAAGCTGCCTCTAAATTGGCGGAAACACTACATTCTAGACAACCATTGGCGTTAGATATGCAGCTTCCTGGCCAGGAAACTTACTCTATAGATTCTTTATTCTATCGTAGTCCTTCAGACACTTCATCCTATCAATCTGTCTGGGTTGAAAATGAGGAGGGAAAAGATGGGGGATGGGTAGGTTGGTAGTCACGCCAGTGGCGGCACAGTCGCACCGCTATTCCCTATTCTCTTTTAAGAGCATTTTCATCTCCTTAACTGATCTTGTACTGCGATTGCTAAAGGGAACTTTGTGTTGAGATTAAAAAAGTATTAAACAATAAAATCGAGGGATCTGCATCAGTGATTTCCACATTACACTATAGAATATTAAGAATAACTTGCCCTTGAGGCTGTTTTAACAAAAGCTTTATAAAACAGTTTAATCAGCCGTCATCTAATCAAAAAACATAAAGCTTTCCGGTTTTTTCGTGACAACTTAGGGATTGAGTAATAAGGCGGCATAAAATAGTGTGGAGAAAATATTGATGAAACCAACCGATTTTGATGAACTGTTCTGGTTTAGTGATCCTGAATCCATAGCTCGAGTGATTCATGAAAAATACAATCTGAATGATTTTTATAATGCCGAGTTGAGTTCAACGTTGTATCAACGGGTTTTTTGTCGCCATAAATCTTCAACTTTACCCAAAATTGAAATTAAACATAACAAACCATTACAGCATAGTTTTGAGTTTTTATAAAATTAACAGTTGCCGCTTATACTTGGGTTGGGTCGTGCTAGCACTCATCCGTGTAGTTGCAACAGGCTCGGCGATCGCCTCCAAGGGTCAGGAATTTTGAGACACCGAACCCCAAGCTTATAATTTGGGAAAACAAAGTATATCGCTCAAATTTCTTTGACTTTGATGTATGAAGGTTTACTGCACTCGTCCCGGCTGTCCCCGTCCAGACAATTATGCTAGTGATTTAGATAGCGAGGAAACCCGCAGGAAAGTGCAACAAAAATTTTGCACCACTTGTGGAATGCCTTTAATTTTAGACAGTCGCTACTTACCCGAGGAATTGTTAGGCAAAGGCGGATTTGGTACAGCTTTACTGGCTTGCGATCGCCGTTCCCCCAGTTTACGAAAATGTGTGGTGAAACAGTTCATGCCGCCATCAGATCTCACCCCAGCGCAGTTAGCAATGGCTCAGACCCTGTTTGAACGGGAAGCCAAGGTATTAGATCGTTTAGGCAATGGTCATCCTCAAATCCCCAATTTACTGGCTTATTTTCCCTTAGAAGTTCCCGGTTGGCATTCCCCCCAACCCCAGCAGTTTTTCTATATCGTTCAGCAATATATCGAAGGGCAAAATCTAGAGGATGAATTAGCAGCAAAAGGTCGCTTTACAGAAGCCGATGTGCGCGATGTCCTAGAACAAACCTTATCCATTCTTCAGTATGTTCACGAGGAGAATGTCATTCACCGCGATATTAAACCTTCAAACTTAGTTCGTCATCATAAAACGGGAAGGCTTTTCCTATTAGATTTTGGGGCGGTGAAAGAAGTCACCCAAGGGGTAGGAGGGGCGGGGCGCTCTACCGGAATTTATACCCCAGGATATGCCCCACCGGAACAAATGCAAGGGGCACCGGTATTTCCGTCTTCAGATTTATATGCTTTAGCGGTTAGTTGTATTGTTTTACTCACGGGTGAAGAACCGAAACAGCTTTTTGATAGTTTTAGTAGTTCTTGGCAGTGGACAGACAAAGCCCAGGTCTCCCCAGAACTAACGGCGATTTTAAATCGAATGTTACAGTCAATCCCCAGCGATCGCTTGGGTTCAGCCCAAGAAGTCCTACAAACGTTAAACCCTACCGTCACACTTTCTCCCTCGTCTCCCCTATCTCCTCCCTCTCCGCCCCCATCCCCGCCACGTCGTCGAAGATTCTCTACAATAGAATTACTAGGAAACGCTGCATTCACGGGATTTGAAGCAGGTATCCTGGTAATGGGTTTGAGTGCATTGCTGCCATCTGTTCCTATTGTTGCTGTGGTCGTGGCAATTGCCCTAATTAGTTTGGTTCTGGCTCAATCTCAGCGTTGGATTGAAAAAACAGATTTAATTATTATTGCTGGAATTTCTCTCGGTTTAGAGTTATTCTTAGTTCCGGGTTTGCGATCGCCAACAGCAATAATGATTCCAATTTCTATTGCTTTAGGTTCAATTGCAGTAACCGCCTTATTTCGTCTGATTTACATTATTCTTGATCGACTACTGAGGTGATTAAATCCTCTTATGACTCAAAAAAATGAAGCAAAGACGTTAATATTAACCTTCCTAATTACATTAGGAATACTGGGAATCGGATACTGGATTTTTCAAATAATTACATCTAATTCTAATTCCCCAAATCCCTCCCAATCCTCAAAAACAGAAATTTTTGCTCAGGTCACTTCAGTACCTGCGGGAGTATTTAACTATGGCGGCAGTACCAGTTGGGCACCGATTCGTAAAGAGATTGATCCGATTATTCAAGCGGTTCAACCCAATTTTAAACTACGTTATGTTCAGCATCCTACGATACCACCAGGTTCGGGAACAGGAATTATGATGTTATTGGATAATCAACTGGCATTTGCTCAAACCTCCCGCTCAATTCTAGATCAAGAGTATCAACAAGCCCAGCAAAAAGGCTTAACTTTGGAAGAACGTGCAGTTGCAATTGATGGAATCGCTATTGGGGTTCATCCTCAACTGAATATTCCGGGATTAACCATTACCCAACTTCAAGAGATTTATACTGGAAAAATTACTAACTGGAATCAAATTGGAGGTAAGAATATCCCCATTCAGCCTTATTCTAGAACAGTTGAATCAGGCGGAACAATTCAGTTTTTTGTCGATAATATCCTCGGTGGTGCAGCATTTGGCGATAACGTTGAATTCATTTCAACTACCACGGAAGCTTTGCGAAAAGTGGCGGATAATCCCGGTGGAATTTATTATGCCTCTGCTCCTGAAATGGTTGAACAATGTACTGTAAAACCGATTGCCATTGGTGATGAAGCGACAGGACTTGTTCCTCCCTATCAACCGCCATTTATTCCCCTAGAAAATTGCCCAGCTCAACGAAATAAAATAAATGTTTCTGCTTTTAAAACTGGAGAATATCCCATTACCCGTCGGTTATTTGTCGTGATTAAAAAAGATAATCAAGTTGATCAGGAAGCTGGACAGGTTTATGCTAACTTCTTATTAACCGATCAAGGACAGGATTTATTAGATAAAATTGGTTTTGTGAGAATTCGATAAGCGAGTATTTTATATCTATTTTTAAAATTAACAGAAAAATGTCAAAATCTCAAAAAAACGAAGCACTGATTTTAGTATTAGCTCTCCTGATTACCGGAGGAGTTTTAGGCGGTTTATATTTACTGAAAGATCAGATATTTCCCACTCCTGATACTCAGCCGACAGCAACCCCTTCTCCTACCCATTCATCCATCACTGATAACCCTCCTATGAGTCAAGGAGGAAAAATTTTATTTCCTCAACTTACCTCTGATGCCAAACAGGCAGGGGTTAATGCTTATGCTAATCAAGATTATCAATTAGCTGTTGAACAGTTTGAAGCCGCTTTACAAGCAAAAAGAAATGATCCAGAAACCCGTACCTATTTAAATAATGCTGAAATTGGCAATCAAAAATCCTATCAAATTGCAGTAGCAGTTCCTGCGAGTTCAGTCTCGACGACAGCGTTGGAAATATTGCGGGGTGTGGCGCAAGCACAAACTGAAATTAATCAAGCAGGTGGTATTAATGGGGTGCCGTTAAAAGTTGTTATTGCTGACGATCAGAATAGTCCAGAACTGGCAAAAAATGTAGCAGAAACCTTGAGTAAAAATCGAGATATTTTAGGAGTGATTGGACATTTTTCAAGTGGTGTAAGTTTAGCTGCCAGTCAAGTGTATCAGCAGAATCAGCTTGTTATGATTTCTCCCACGAGTACTTCTACAAAGCTGTCTAATGCAGGTGATTTTATATTTCGGACAGTTCCTAGCGATCGCTTTATAGCCGATAAATTGACTCAATATTTCATTCAAGATTTAGGGTTAAGCAGAGCCGCCATTGTTTATAATGAACAAAGTGAATATAGTCGCTCCTTAAAAGAAGAACTCACCACAGCAATTTATGGGGATGGGGGAGAAGTAGTGGCAACGTTTGATATTTCTTCAGGCAATTTTGACCCCTTCAAAGCCTATGATACTTTAATTGAACAGCAAGCCGAAGCAATTATTTTAGTTCCCGACTCGGAGACAGTTAAAGAAGCACTAAAAATGGCACGAGTCAATGATCAGAATTTACCGATTTTGGCGGGAGATAGTGTTTATAAACCTGATACCCTGAAAGAGGGTGAAGATGTGGTGGGAATGGTTTTAGCAGTGCCTTGGCATATTCAAAACAACCGTCCGTCTGAATTTGTACAAACGGCTGATCAATTATGGGGAGGAGATGTAAACTGGCGTTCAGCTATGGCTTACGATGCGACTCAAGCCTTAATTGCCGCTATTACGACTTCACCTTCACCCCGTAGCAGTGAGGTGGCGCAAGTCTTGTCTCGGCCCGGGTTTTCTACCTCCGGCGCTAGCGGAACGGTTCGATTTTTACCCTCCGGCGATCGCAACCAAGCGGCTGAGTTAGTAACGATTAAACAGGGGACTCGTTCGGGTTTCGGTTATGATTTTGTATTATTACCGTAATCGCAATTCTCTCGGAGTCTAATCACCTCTATCTGTAGGTTGATGCGGAGACTCCTATTAAGTCTTTATGATGTTTCTATACAATATGCATCGCTATCGGTTACTCAGCAGAGACTTTCACTAGAAAATAGTTGAAAGACACTCAAGTCAAGTTCTGCTCAGTCTGACGGATAGGGATCTAATTCATGGGAGATTATTTATGGTTGAGCTGCAAACAAGAGGACAATTAGAACGGACTCTGTCTCAACGGCTTCAAGCTTACTATCGTCAACAACTAGGACATCAACCCAGTAAAATTTCTTGTCAACTTTTTGATAGTCAGTTAGCTATTATTCTAGAAGATTCGATTACACCCGCAGAAAAATTACTGGTGAAGGAAGGAAAAGAAGCTTTAGCAGAAAAAGTACGCTTTAGTTTAAATGATGCCACTAAGCCGGAACTCAAAAGTTTAATTCAGGAAATTTTGGGTGTGGATGTCACAGATTTGTTAAGTGATGCAACTCTGGATACAGGCCGAACAGGCATCATTGCCGTACTAGAAAATCCTCCTCAAGTTCGCCCTTCTAGTGCTACATCTAAAGCTCGACGGAAACAGACCAGTTCACAAGAATAAACCTTATTAAGAGCTGAAAAATTGAATAATAAATTAAGAAACGATCAAGAAAAAATTAACATTTCTATGATTTAAATTAATATTGAGGAATGAAAAAAGAAATCCAAAAAACATTAAAAATACAGCTCTTAAAAAAAATTAGAGAAATTTATCTTCAAGAGCTGAATCATCCAGTGGGGTCAGTAATTTTTCATTTTTTTAAGCAAGCCTTAATTATTTTGATTGAGGAATCTATTACATTACCTGAAAAAAAGCTGAATAGTCAAGACTATCAGCAGATTGTGAATCAAATGAGATCTGTATTTTATCATGTTATTCAACCTCAAATTAAAGCAACAATTGAACAGACAACTGATATGCATGTTGTTGATTTTCTTTGTGATACCACTCTGGATACAGGTCGCACAGGAATGATTGTGATTTTAGAACTCAAACCTCAAAAACTCATTTCAGCGTCACATTAACAGATGTTAAGAAATTTGACGGTAACAAGAAGGTTGAAGATACTTATTAATTAAGACTTCTACATCAGAAATGAGATAAGGCTTACTAATATAATCATCAAATCCTGCGGTCAGTAACCGTTTTCGATCTTCAGGAAATGCTAACCCCGTGGTTGCAATGACTGTAGTTTGACAAGTTTGGGGATTGTTTCTGAGATGGCGAAGTAACTCAAAGCCATCTATTTTTGGCAAAATAATATCTAATAAAATCAGTCGAGGTTGCTGAGAAATAGCCAATGGTAGAACCTCATCACTCTCCGTTGTACCTGAGACTGAATAGCCTAATTCTCTTAAGACGTATGTTAATAACAGTAAATTATCTTCATCATCATCCACTGCTAATATCCAAGGCGGTTCTATTGAAGAACGTTGAGCCGGAAACCCTAAGTATTTAGAAGTCATAGTACCTACCGTGCGTCATAAGGGGAAACGATACACTCCCCGAGTGGCAAAACGGCACTCGTGACGGATTGGGTCGTATAGCAATCATCTGGTTAAGCGCTTTCTGCAATGATGACGTTCTGTCATGTTCGGAAGAAAACATCTTAAGCTAGGGAAAGCTATTATTTTGTTATGATACTACATCAGTTTCAGAATGATTTAAGAAATGTAACTAAAATTTGACAATCGTTAGAGAATTTCATTTAACACACCTCTCAATCCTTTCAAACCATTCCATTAGTTGATTTGCATCCCCATGACATAGGATTTTTCTCACCCCCAGTCCCCTCCTATGTGTTTTGAAATAAGCAATTTTACTCTAAGCCAAATTGAAGGGTTAAAAAGCCTGACTACTTATCCTAGATCATATATAGCACCCCCCGGCTTCACCACCCCCCTTAATAAGGGGGGTTGGGGGGATCAATGAGATGCAGCTTCATAAAGAATTAGAATAATAAATAAAATAAAGCCTAGGAAAAAAGTCTCTTCCCTAGGCTCTGATTATAGTTTTCTCTCAACGATCAGTCAATAGAAAATATTCAGATCAAATCAGTTAAGATTTATCCCTGATATTATTGACATTTTTTGATTAGAAAAACTGAGATTAGTCAATTGCTTTCTTGACTTTATCTTTGGCATCTTCTACAGCATGGCGAGCTTTCGCTTCACCTTGTTTTGATCTCCCTTCAGCTTTATCTTCAGGGTCGCCTGTAACTTCTCCCATTGCTTCCTGAGCTTTTCCTTCTAAATTTTTAGCGGTTGCTTTGGCGCGATCTTCACTACTCATAGTAAATAATTCTCCTAAAACTTAATCACTACTTTCATAGTATCGTTAGTCTCTTGAGCTGTGTTCTACCTTCAGGTGGATAAAAATTAAACTTTAATCCTTTAATCAAAACCAGACTCAAGATAGAGGCTAAATTAAGACAGTATCTTTATCATTAATCTGTTAATCACAAACAAGACTATCTATCTAAAAATATGTTTGAATCTCTTGGAAAAATGCTGAATGCAGTGGGTAAATCTCTTGTGAAGTTTAGTCTTTTAATTACAGGAGTCGTCATTTTTATCAATGCTTTCATCATCACTCCTTTACCAGCTCATGCTGATTCACTCAATTCTATACAAGCTTTGATTGGATTTGATGCGCCTAATACTATGGAAGGAACTTTAGATCAAATTCAAGGAAAAGCACAACAAAATCTCGGTACAGCTCAACGCAAAGCAGGTGAAATGACCGGACAGACTGAAGGTGCACTCAACCAAGCCAAAGGAAAAGCCCAGCAAAATCTCGGTACAGTTCAACGCAAAGCAGGTGAAATGACCGGACAGACTGAAGGTGCACTCAACCAAGCCAAAGGAAAAGCCCAGCAAGGTGTTGGAGAAGTTAAAAACCGATTAGACAACGCCAGTGATAATGCGGAAGAAGCCTCTGAAAATATGCTCGATTCAGTGAAAAATTTATTCGGACAGTAAGGAGAACTGTCTAAATGAAAGTTAGATTTTTTGTTCCTGAATAATCTGTATTAACGAAGACTTCTCAAGTCAATCTTGGGAAGTTTTCTATTATTTGTTTTTGAGTCATACTGGTCAAGTTAATCAAGGTTGTTAGAGGAAACTCAATGATGAAAGGATTACGCGGAAAAAATGTATTAGTTACAGGAGCAACTTCTGGAATTGGACAAGCAATTGCGGTTCGATTTGCTACAGAAGGCGCGAATGTTGCCCTAAATTATCGAGGAAGTCGTGAAAAGTTAGACGATACTGAAGAGATGATCGATCAGCTTTGTAGCCAAGTCCGAGGCTGTGGTGGTCAAGATTTCGCCGTTAAAGGAGATGTCTCAAATGAACAAGATATTATTCGGATGTGCAATGAAGTGGTGGAAAAATTCGGCAGTCTTGATATCTTAGTGAATAATGCAGGAATGCAAATTGCCGACCCCTCTCATCAGGTGAAAACAGAGGATTTTGATCGAGTGATTACCGTGAATCTTCGCGGTGCTTTTCTCTGTGCGCGTGAGGCGATTAAGCATTTTTTAAAACAAAATCAGGGGGGAATTATTATTAATGTTTCAAGCGTTCATGAAATTATTCCCCGTCCTCAATATGTTAGCTATTCTATCAGTAAAGGCGGGATGGAAAATATGACTCGAACCTTAGCATTAGAATATGCTAGAAATAATATTCGTGTCAATGCGATCGCTCCAGGAGCCACAGCAACACCGATCAATTCTTGGACAGAAGATCAAGAGAAAAAACAAGAAGTTGAAAGTCATATTCCTATGGGTAGAGTCGGAACCTCAGAAGAAATGGCTGCAATTACGGCTTTTTTAGCATCAGATGATGCAGCTTATATAACCGGTCAAACCTTATTTATTGATGGTGGCTTAACGCTTTATCCTGATTTTATGACCCCTTGGTCTGCTGGAGAATAGTGAGTTTTTATCAAACTAATTGATCATAAATTACATTTTTTCAGTATAAATGGGTCTGGTTTTTTGAGAAACCAGCTTTTTTTATGGTTTGCTCAACCTAAATAGAGCTTAAGTCTGAGGTGATTTCCACCTTATGAAAGAAGCTTTTTAATTAACTATTAATTTATCATATATTGTAAATTAAACAATTATTATCTCGTTTTATTTATGGTAAACATTATCAACTAATAGTTATGCGTTTTTTTAAACATCCTTGGCTCAAAATTTTCTATTGGATCATAGCGGAAGTAATACTCAATTTAATTGGTTTCGATGATCTGGCAGATTATAGTGAATTTATTTTGCATAAAAGAGTGATATTCTCAGAGATCATGATCGTAGAACAACACAGTAATACCCATCAACTTATTCACTCAATTCCTACCCTCCCTACTTCTCTACTCAATCAATCGCCTCATATTTTAATATAAATTATTTCTATAATAGCGCCATTAACTACACTGATGATACTTTACTTTGGCAAGATTGCCTATTCCCTTTAAAGATAATTTTCAGGTCTTACTCTATCTAATTAGTGCTTTAATATTTAGGTTCAAAGTAATTATTATAAATTAAATTAACCTGAGTTCGGGATAAGCTGTATGCCTTGTTCTGTCGTTGGCTATTCTATTGTTAAATTAACGTGATTACATCATTTCAGCCAATTGATCTTAAACGACTGCTCTTAACCCGAACTGACGTTAAATTAAATAAACTCCATTAATTTAATTCTTCTATCCTTAGGGTGTAAATCATCAGAAAAAAATTGAATTGAGTAATATAAAATAGGAAAAGTTCTGCTACAGATTAATCTCCTCATCTCTCGCCTCCCTTTTTCCAGGGGAGATCAAGAGGGGATGTCTCCCCATCATCTAATGTAGCAAATATTAAAGGATTTCATATCACAAAAAGCAAGGGTTTTCCTCAAATGAATAGGCTGAGATCAACTCTAGGCTCAACCCGACAACTTGTGTTGTTTATTATCCGACTCAAGTTGATTCAAACTAGCCTATAAGCGGGCTTGTTCAATGGCTTTGAAAAACTGTTCAGTTGTAATAGACCGTACTAAGCTTAAAGGATAAGGCTGTTCGCTGATGGCTTTAGCATAAGCCGGTTGTAAATAAGTACGATAAGTTTCATCATGCATCAAATAGACTTGGAAAAAAGCTAAGCCCATAGCATTAACATAGCTGTTGACCGTTGCTGGAGTCGGTTCAATAATCTCTCTGAGAGACACACTCACGACTCGATTCACAGAACTGAGATTGAGATTAATATGATGATCCCCTTCTGCTAAGAGCAAATACTTGTCTGGGGTTTTTAACCAAGTAAACGACCGTACCTGTTCCCACGCCACAGGCGTAACCGTATCTTTACCACTGGTTTTCCATAAAATTGGAAGACTCAGCTGACTTAAACTATGCTGTCCAAAAATACTACTATTTACTGGATTAATCGGCATAATAGCCGTAACCCGAGAATCGCGTAAGTCATAAACCTGATGGGGCAATTCGAGCGCCCGACATTGAAACATTCGTGCTAAATTGACAGAATCAAATTTAGAGAGACAATCCAGTTCAAGATTTTGATAATCAATCTGAGCACCTCCAATGGCCAGGGCGGTGTAAGCACCGAAAGAGTGACCCACAACTCCCACTTGATTCAGGTTCAGTTGATTGTTATAAAGTCCTGCATTGCGCTGTTCTAATTCATCCAGTAGGAAGCTAATGTCTTTGGGGCGATCAATAAATTCACTGACTTTAAAAACTTCCGAAGCTTGACCCGATAGCAACGCTTGAACTTGTTCGGTATCACTGCCTGGATGTTGAATCAGTGCAGCAGCAAAGCCGTAGGAGGCTAAATGCCGACCAAAATCAGCATAATTGGTTCGATCACCCCCTAAACCATGAGAAACTACAATCAGCGGCATTGAATGGGGTTGGCCTAGATTGACGGTTTTGAGAGGAGTCGGAAGATAGAGATCGACAGGTACTCGGCGTTGACGCTGTTGATCATAGAGAATACTGGTTTGCATCTCTACTGCATAAGGGCCAGTTTGCCTGATATCTGGTTTTTGTCGAAAGTCAATCGTCCTGTTTAGACTTTCTTCATGTTGGGATAAACTTACGACTTCGTTAATCACGGCATCGGTTTCTTTGAGTAAAGTTTCAATTTGAGTTCTTAACTCAAACATTAACGCCGTATTTAAATAAATCCCTTCGCTGGGAAAATATCGCAGAATATTAATCAGATTTAAGCCTTGAGGATCAGCAGCCGCTTTCACCAGGGCCGTCCGAATCCCCTCAGAACCGTTTTCAACAGAGGTTTGACCTTCTTGATGAGACTGGGCTTGAATTAAGTCTCCGAGCTTCTCTAGAACCCATTCTCCAGTCGGAGATCGAAAAAATCGATCCACCATTAACGGATCGAGATGAACTGAATCATCTAAAACGTCCCGAAACTCTTGCTGATCGGCTGGACTCAATAGCAGTAGGTAACTTTCTAATTCAGGATGAGTTTCCTGTTGATGGGCATAAGCCTCCAGTGCTTCGACAGATACGGAAATATTGGCTGAGGCGTAGGATAAGTAAACTCGCTCTGCGGCTTGACTCGGCAAAGCTGAACAGGCGATCGCAACGATTCCCAAAACAACACCTGAAATTTTAGATGGAATTGAGCCAGCATGAGCGGGCAACACCCTTGTAAACCAATCGAGATTGGATTTTTGAATTTTCATTTCCTGAGAACTGAAAAAGAGAAACGGATAAAGTTGTGAAATTCTTGTGAAATTAAGCTTCAAATCCATTGTAATCTATTCTGAATCTTATTCAATCCCCTGAACCTCAGATCGGGGAATTTAAGTAATTATTTTTTTTTCAGGGTTTTCTCAGATTTTTTCATAGGAAAAAGGACTTTTAAACCGGATGATATTCGCCGATTCCCTCAAAATCATCAAGATTGCGCTAATTTTGCTCCAAATCAGTTCACTACGATTCAACAATGAGATGTCAAAAGTTGATTATAATTAGTGTTAAAAAATTTGAACGAAGCGTGATTATAGTTTGGGGTGTAGGATATATAGGGTCAGATTTGCCCCATCATTCCGCCTCAATTTCCCTACGACTGTAATCTGTGATTTCAGTCGTAGGGAAATTGAGGACAGGGTTTGTAGGTTTTTGAGTTGATTTTGTGGTAGGATCTAGTTGCAAAAAAGCCTACTGGTAGTCAGCCAGAAAGTAACGCCCAAACCTGAATCAACAGGTTCTTCCCTCAAGGAAGGAAGTGAGTCAGTAGAGATAAGTACCGCTCAGTCTGGGAATCGACAGTTAAGGTCATCGGGCCTAAAAATCGAATGCAGGATTTGGAAACATTTCCTGAGAATCTAAAACCGTAATCGGGCGATTCGGTTTTAGAGGTTCAATTACGGAGAATCAAACCATGCCTAGGGGTTCTTTTGCAACAATGCAAACGGAAACCAACAAGACTCAGGTGATGTTTTATTATGACAATGGTCAAACTGAAACCTTAAGTTTACCAATGACAGCCACTGAGTTGAGTCAACAGCTTCCTCAACTGTTAAGCCAACCCTGGCTGACTTTTCACCTGATTGATCAAACCTTGATTATCTCTACTGCTAAACTCCTTAAAATTGAAGTGAAACCTTCCCTGGTTCAACTGGAAGGAGACGGAATTTATCCCAACGTAGAGCGGGTCACGGCTTTACAACGCGGAGCAGTTGGGCGACTGGGTATGAAGTAATCAGTTGGTTTTGAAGTGATGGATTTGAGATCAGCCTTGGGAAAACTCAATTTGTTTAAGTCCGATCAGAATTGAATAGTTAATGATTATGTCTACCGTTAGCCTCATTCATGCACCCACCTACAAGCTCAACCCTCTCTACGCTGATCTCAAGCAGCTCCTGGCTCCCCTCGGCGGCATTCAACAGTATGTTAAACCGGGGGATCGTGTTCTCCTCAAACCTAATCTATTAACGGCTTCTCGCCCGACTCACGAATGTATCACTCGGCCGGAATTGGTGAGGGCAGTGGCTCAACTGGTGATCGATGTAGGGGGCAAACCGTTTCTCGGAGATAGTCCTGCCTTTGGAACGGCTCGAGGGGTTGCCCAACGCAATGGATACTTACCTTTGTTAGAATCTCTGGACATTCCGATTGTGGAATTTCACCCTCAACGATACCAAACGGTGAGTGATGAGTTTCATCATTTACGTCTGAGTAAAGAAGCGATGAATGCAGACGTGGTGATTAATTTGCCAAAAGTCAAGTCTCATGTACAACTCACCCTAACTCTGGGTGTTAAAAATCTGTTTGGTTGTGTTCCCGGTAAAATGAAAGCTTGGTGGCATACGGAAGTAGGTAAAGATGTCAATCGCTTCGCCTCAATGTTGGTTGAAACAGCACGGGCGATCAATCCAGAGTTAACCATTCTTGATGGCATTATTGGACATGAAGGTAATGGCCCCAGTGGGGGTGAGCCGCGACCATTGGGGATTCTGGCGGCGGCAACGGATGTGTTTGCCTTAGATCGAGTTATGGTGGATATTTTAGGCGTTGATCCGGCTCAAGTCCCCACAATTATAGCGGCTCAAAAACTGGGACTCTGTCCTCACCCGGATCATTTGTATTTTCCCCTGTCTCAGCCTCAAGAACTACAAGTTTCTGACTGGAAACTCCCTCAACAACTCCAACCGATTGATTTTGGCTTACCTCGGGTGATTAAATCTACGTTTAAACATTTGTACATCCGGTTTATTCAAGAACCTCAACTTCATTAAATCTGTTGATGTCATAACAGTTTACCAAGCGGGATCAACATATAAATTAACTGTCATTTCTTCGTATCCCTCAGGAACAGCACTAATACAAGCACAAATGGTTTCTTCATCATTAATCTCCACTTCACAGGCATGACAAGAACCCATTAAACATCCTGTTGGGATCGAAACTCCTGCCCGTTCAGCGACGTCTAACATCGGTTCTCCTGGTTGTGCTTCAATCGTCACTTGATTGGGTAAAAAATGAATTTTCATCTTTTGGTTATTGGTTACTAGTCATTGATTATGATCAATTGTCTCGAATATAGCGCTAAGTGTTAAGGGATTTTACAATGTACTATTGCCGATTTCCTCGAATAACAAATAACAAAGAACAAATGACTGTTTTTAAATGATAACTCCGTTCAGAGAACCATCCTGCTTCACTGAAATTAAGCATCCAGTATTGTTTTTAAGTCTAGATTTTCTGCAACCAAATCGGCAATTGATGATAATATCAGCTCACGTTGATCGCGGTAGTTTGGAATTCCAGTGGGTAAACTGGGTAGTCCCCGAGATTTCCGGAGATGATTTAACCAGGTTCGTCGCCAAGGACTATTATCAAAAACTCCATGAAGATAGTGACCCCAAACAGAATATTGAGTATTAACAACTCCTAATTTGGCATCATCAAATAAAGGCAAAGTTTCATCAGGATTTAAATTTTGACTGCGTCCATGATGAATTTCATAGCCTTCAATTGGGAAACCCGCTTGTGGATTTTCTGAAGAAACTAACCGCTTTTGTGAGATTTTGTTTTGATTAATTAAAGTTCGGATGGGTAATAAACCCAAGCCCGAATATTCTCCTCGTTCTCCTTCTAAACCGGCTGAATCAATGACGGTTTTTCCTAACATTTGATAGCCCCCACAAATTCCCATGATTTGCCCACCTGCTGCAACATAATCTTTAAGCGCTTCCGCCATACCCGTTTCTTGTAAGGTTAATAAGTCTGAAATGGTGGTTTTAGAGCCGGGTAAAATCACCGCATCGGGATGTCCAAGGAAGTCCTGAGGATTAATATAGTAAAGATTGACAGTTGGTTCTGCATCCAACGGATCAAAATCAGTAAAGTTGGAAATACGCGGCAGACGAATTACCGCAATATTAATTTCACCCTGAGAGGCTCCAGAATGGCGATCTAATAAACTGAGAGAATCTTCTGCTGGGAACGCCATTTCAGCCCAAGGAATCACCCCCACAACGGGAATCCCCGTATATTCTTCTAACCATTGAATCCCTGACTCTAAGAGTGATCGCTGTCCACGAAATTTGTTAATAATAATCCCTTTAATTAAAGCGCGTTCGTCCGGTTCTAACAGTTGTAAAGTTCCAACAACATGGGCAAATGCGCCGCCGCGATCAATATCCACGACTAATAAGGTTTTAGCATTTAAATATTTTGCTACCCGCATATTGGTTAAATCTCGATGTTTGAGATTAATTTCCGCTGGACTCCCTGCCCCTTCACACACTAAAACATCAAATTCTGAGGCTAAATAGTCAATGCACTTAGTAATGGTTTTCCAGCCAATATCAAAATATTGTTCATAATAATCTTTGGCTTGAACCACGCCCACAGGTTTTCCCCGCAAAATCACTTGAGAAGTCATATTGCCCTGGGGCTTCAATAAAATGGGGTTCATGGCAATGGATGGGGTTACTCCCGCTGCCCAGGCTTGCACCGCTTGAGCATATCCCATTTCTGCCCCATTTGGGGTGACATAGGAATTCAATGCCATATTTTGACCTTTAAACGGTGCCACTCTGATCCCTTGTCGATGGAGAATGCGACATAGGGCAGTGGTAATCATTGATTTACCTGCGTGGGACGTAGTTCCCACTACCATGATGGCTTTCATCTTGAAACCCCCAAAATATGCAGAATAATCATAATGAACTTATAACGGTAATCTCAACCAGCGTTCAATAGTATGGGTTAGGCGATCGCCCCAACTGGGAGTGGGTAACGTTTGATTTTGATGTTGGTATTTTTCAACCAACTGACGACCCAAGGGAGTCAGGCGAAAACTATTGGTGATCCCTTGTCCATCAACTTCTCGCCGCAATATGCCGACGTTAATTAACCACAGTAACCAATTTTCAACCGCTAATTCTCCCAGAGGTGATCGCGTATAACCCTGTTTGACTCCCTGACGACTGGCAATTTGATTGAGTTCAACTCGTTGATAACCCATCGTCGAGAACAGTTGCAACTCAAACGGAGAACATCCCATGGCGCGTTCAGCTCGTTTTAAGGTATGACTGGGGTATTGGATTGATTTTGAGGTCATTGGTTTAAATGCTGCTTCACTAGCTAATAGGTTGTTATCCCATTCAGTCCCACAATTAGGACATGGTTTAGAAGTCCCTCTATGGTCTACGGTGGCAAAAAACTTCCCGCCAAACTTTGTAAGAGAACGACCGTACTTCTTAAACTTGGGAAAGCCATGCTCTCTCTGTTTAAAGGCTTCCCAGGAGTTATGTAATCTTTTAACTACATCCTGTGTCACTTGGGAATGAACTGCTTTAAGTTTTGGATCGGTTTTTTTCCATTGGGTTAATTGTCTTTTCTGTTCCATGTATCCTGGGAATGGAATATCGGCAGACATGATATATTCCCGGTCAATAGAACAGCGATCAACCTGACACTTACGGCTATTCATCCAATTCTTTAAGTCTCGTAGGCAACGGTTATAAAGTTGCCTACAAGTTTCTAACCCACTCAACATTAATTCTTGTTGAGTCGGGTTGGGATCAATGGGGTAAGGGTAGTTCATAGTTTAAAGTCATGCCACTATTTTAGCTTAACCGAGCGAGAAGCCCCGTCCCGACGCTGAACTATGCCTTCGGCAGGCTACGCCAACGTTACAGCGCGGGGCTTACCGCCGGGTTACCTAAAAATCTGGTTCTTCTAACTCCGGCGCAGGATTTGCCGGATAAGAACTAGCAGAGATCATGGTGGGTGGCATGGCGGGAATAGAGGCAACAATGGCATCAATCACTTTTGCTACTGGCAGAATTTGCATCCCTAAATCTGGAGGTTTTTGACCTTTTGGAATAATGGCGCGTTTAAACCCGAGTTTAGCCGCTTCTCGCAACCGTAATTCTAACTGAGAAATCGGTCGAACTTGCCCCCCTAACCCCACTTCTCCAATTAAAATAATTCGAGGATCAACAATGCGATCGCGAAAACTAGCAACAATGGCAATGGCAATGCCTAAGTCAGCAGCGGGTTCTTCAACTTTTAATCCCCCCACCGATGCCACATAAGCATCTAATTTGGATAAGGGAATTCCCACTCGTTTTTCTAAAACTGCTAGAATCTGCACTAACCGACTACTATCCACCCCCGTAGCGGCGCGTCGGGGCGATCCATGACTAGCAGGACTGACTAACGCTTGTAATTCCACCACAATGGGACGAGTGCCTTCCATCGCCACCACCGTTGAGGTTCCCGGTGAAGATTCATCCCGGTTTCCCAAGAATAATTCTGAAGGATTAGCGACTTCTTTTAAACCGTTAGCCACCATCTCAAATACCCCAATTTCGTGGGTGGCACCGAAACGGTTTTTCATCGAACGTAACAACCGATGGGAAGCAAAGCGATCGCCTTCAAAATATAAAACCGTATCCACTAAATGTTCTAATACCCGTGGCCCCGCCAATGTCCCATCTTTAGTCACATGACCAACAATAAATAACGTAATATTTTCTCGTTTTGCCACCTGCATTAACGCTGACGTACATTCTCGCACCTGCGCTACAGAACCGGGCGCAGACGTTAAACTAGCAAAATAAATGGTTTGAATACTATCTACAATTGCCAATGAAGGTTTAAGGGATTCTAGTTCCCTGAGAATCACTTCTAAATCCGTTTCGGGCAACAGATAGAGATCCGGTTCATCCGCTGTCTTACGGGATTGACCATTGCCTGTCTCCTGGGGTTCTGAGGTTTCTGTGTCGGTTTCATATTCCTCAATTAACCGTTGCGATCGCAATTTCACCTGTTGTCCGGACTCCTCAGCAGAAACATACAATACCTGAGAATGTTGAGATAAACGGTTTGCTACCTGTAACAGTAACGTCGATTTACCAATGCCCGGTTCTCCGCCAATTAACACCAACGAACCCGCAACAATTCCCCCTCCTAACACCCGATCTAATTCCCCATACCCCGATGGCATTCTGGCTTGAGTTTGGTCAGCGATTTGGGATAATTTAAACGAAGAGCGAGGCTGTCCGGCGGTAGGGGATTCTATCCCAGACGGTTGCTCCGAGTCTCCATGTAGTGTACTCCAACTAAAACGCTGTAATGAAGTCGGAGGCTGTTGTTCAACCTGTTCAGCCAGAGAATTCCAAGCATGGCAACTGGGACACCGACCAAAATATTGAGAAAATTCTGCACCGCATTCATGACAAACATAGAGAATTCGAGGCTTCGCCATTGTAATTGTTGGGAGTAAACAGCTTAGATCGGTTCTTTTGTCAATTGTCTCATGTCCAGCTTCGAAAAAGGGTGAGGGGACTTCCTTCTAGAAGCCATTTTGGATCTTTATCATTCAGGTTTCCTCAACCCTTGAATTATGCATACTTTTGTATTTTTGTCAACCTACCTTCCAAGTAGGGTCTTTGATCTCGGTTTACTCTCTAGAATTTTGAATTCACCTCAGCTGAGGTTTGTAGCGATCGATGATTCGATAAAATCAGGGTTTGAAGCGGATATGGACTATAACTTTAGATTTTAGGTAATAAAATAGTAAATTATATCCTTAGCTTTATATCATACAAAACCCAACCCGGACTGTCAACCCCCATGAATTCGTGCAATCCCTCCCTATAATTTTTCGTTACAATGTCAGCATAACCTGACAAATATATTAATTTTAAATAGCTTGAGTCCTATCAGTTAAACAGAAGTGATGGATGGGGCACAGAAAATGTTTGAATGACTCCCTATTCACTCAAATAGGGGACTATCAAATACAAATTACAATGTGTTATAACCAGTGAAACAGCTTTAAAAAAGCTTAGGGTTTAAATAAACAAAGAAAACCCATTTTTGCTGTGATGAAACAACCAGGGCGCATTTTGTTTGATTTTCCCTCGGGAAAATTTGTTGTTCATCATTCATACAGAGATTACTATGGAACTGATTCCATCCCAACTCCAGTCTGAAAATTCTCTCAAGTCTTCTCGTATTTCTGAGGATTTATTGGAGTTAGCTGAAGCCTTTAGATTTCCAGGAACCACTTCTACAGTTGATACATTTGTCGATGATCAGACGCTAATCTTAGATGAGACTGGAAATCAAGTTCTGGTTCGGATTACCGGCACAGATACAGACAGTTTACTGACAGAACTCGAACCCTTTGGATTTGAATTAACCGGTTCAGAACCCGAACTGCATTTTGTCGAAGGATTTGTGAGTATTCCTCAACTCGAAGCCTTAGAATCCTTAGCTGATGAGGGGTTACTCGGAGTCATCCCCATTTATGAACCCATGACTAGCATTGGTTCTGTTACCAGTCAAGCCGACTCAGTGTTAGACGCAAATTTAGTCCGAACCGCTTCCCCCATCAGTTATGACGGTACAGGGATTGAAATTGGGGTTCTTAGCGACAGCTATAACAACTTAGGGGGAGAAGCCAACGACATTGCCAGTGGCGACTTACCCAATGACGTAGACGTATTACAAGACTTAAACGGTGGCGGCATTGATGAAGGTCGCGCCATGTTGCAACTGATTCATGATTTAGCCCCTGGTGCCGATCTTTCCTTTGCCACTGCATTTACTGGAGTTGCTGGGTTTGCCAATAATATTAGGGCTTTAGCCAACAATGGTGCAGATATCATTGTCGATGATATTGGTTATCTGACAGAACCCTTTTTCCAAGATGGCGCAGTGAGTTTAGCGGTGGATGATGTCGTTGCCGATGGGGTCGCTTATTTCTCCTCAGCCGGCAATAGCAGCGATGTAGCTTATGAGTCTACCCAAGTTGATTTTGTCCCTGACCCCGTTGTTAGCGGGTTTTCCTCCTATGATTTTAACCCTGGTGCAGGAGTGGATACCCGCCAACGAATCACGGTTCCCAATGGCAGTCAATTGCGGCTATCGTTGCAATGGGATGACCCGTTTTTCACCACCAACGGCGTAGACAGTGATGTTGATGTTTATTTGCTGAACCCAAATGGTAATGTTGTAGCCCGTTCTATTGAGGATAACATTGCCAACCAAACCCCGGTTGAGTTTCTAGTATTCAACAACAATACTGGTCAAACCAATTTTGATGTTTTAATTACGCTGTTCGATGGGCCAGAACCGGAACGGTTGAAGTATATTCCGTTTGGCATTGGTTCTAACGCCAATAATATCTATCAAGAATTTGCCACCAATAGTCCGACGGTATTTGCTCATCCAGCGGCAACGGGGGCAATGGCAGTGGCGGCTGCCCCTTATTTTGACCCCACTACACCCGAAAGGTTTACCTCTGAAGGTCCCACAACGATTCTATTTGATGCAGAAGGAAATCGTTTATCCACGCCGGAAGTTCGACAAACGCCGGATATTACCGCCATTGACGGGACAGATACCACATTCTTCGGGGGGGATTTTGACGGGAATGGTTTCCCCAACTTCTTCGGCACTTCCGCCGCTGCTCCCCATGCTGCTGCCGTGGCGGCGTTGGTCTTAGACGCTAATCCTGATTTTACACCCGATCAGCTTTATCAGCGCTTACAATCAACCGCAACCGATATTGGTGAACCTGGGTTTGATAATGTAACGGGGGCTGGTTTAATTAACGCCTTTGATGCCGTATTTGCCAACACTGACCCCACATCCGGGCCAGATAACCTCGTCGGAACCGAGGGAAACGACAGCATCAACGCTTTAGGGGGAAATGATACCGTCAGTGGGTTAGGCGGTGAAGATACCCTCAACGGTCAAGGGGGAAGCGATATTCTTAATGGCAATGCCGATAATGATGTGTTACGCGGTGGGAATCAAAATGATACCATAACAGGAGGAAATGGCAGCGATAGAGTCATCGGAAATAATGGTAATGATATCCTAATTGGGGTTGATCCCGATGGCGATATCGGTGTTGGAGAACGAGATATTTTGAGCGGAAATGCTGGGGCTGACACCTTTGTTCTTGGCGATTCTTTGAATGTTTACTACGATGATAATGCCGCAACCGTTTCAGCGAGTGCAGCTGGTCAAGCAATTATCACCGATTTTGTCATCAATCAAGATATTATTGAATTGAGCAATATCGGCAGTTATCAACTGCAAGAAACCAATAATGGTTCAACCCTAATTTTTGAAACCAGTGATACCGTTCAAGAACGCATTGCCACAGTTCAAGGCGTAACGGGTTTAGATTTAGAGAATTCTAATCAGTTTCAATTGGTTTAGTTGACAAATAAACCCTAAAATCTTCAAAAGTAGAGACGTTTCAGCAGCAGAGAGATCAAGCGCGGAACGTCTCTATTGTTATATTTTAATAAAATTACTATACATTCAGCGATCGCCCAACGAGCATTATCATTATAATTAAAGTAATTTTTGATTAAAGCTTAATCATTAATATGGATACTGTTACCTTTGATGTCCCTTACTCTCTAGAATTAAAGATTAATTTAACCGATGAACAATTCTGGCAGTTATGTCGGGATAATGATGATTTGCAGTTTGAACGGACGGCAGCGGGAGAATTAATTATTATGTCACCCACAGGAGGAACCACAAGTCAACGAAACGCAGATTTAATCTTCCAACTCCAAGCCTGGAACCGTCAATATAAATTGGGTAAAGTGTTTGACTCTAGCAGCGGTTTTAAACTCCCTAATGGTGCAGACCGTTCGCCCGATACCTCTTGGATTAAATTAGATCGTTGGAATACATTAACATCGGAAGAAAAGGAAAGATTTGCACCCTTATGTCCAGATTTTGTGGTGGAGTTAATGTCACCCAATGATTCTTTAGCAAAGACCAGAAATAAACTCCAAGAATATATAGAAAATGGGGCAAAACTAGGCTGGTTAATTAATCGCAAACAGCGACAAGTTGAAATTTATCGTCCTCAGGAACAACCGGAGATTTTAACAAATCCTGAAACCGTTTCGGGGGAAGATGTTTTACCGGGATTTATCTTAGATCTATCCACAATATGGTAAGGAGTAAAAAACATGAACACAATCACTCTTGATGTTCCTCAAGCTATCGAATTAAAGATTAATTTAACTGACGAACAATTCTGGCAGTTATGTCAGGATAATGATGATTTACAGTTTGAACGGACGGCAACGGGAGAATTAATTATTATGTCACCGACTGGAGGAAGTACAGGTAAACGAAATGCAGATTTGATCTTTCAACTCCAAGCTTGGAACCGACAATCTCAGCTAGGAGAAGTGTTTGACTCTAGCAGTGGTTTTAAACTGCCAAATGGTGCAGATCGTTCGCCGGATGCTTCTTGGATTAAATTAGATCGTTGGAATGCATTAACGCCAGAAGAACAAGATAAGTTTCCGCCTTTATGTCCCGATTTTGTGGTGGAATTAATGTCACCGAGTGATGCTTTATCTAAAACTCGTAATAAGATGGCAGAATATATAGAAAATGGGGTGCAATTGGGCTGGTTAATTAATCGTAAACAAAAACAAGTTGAAATTTATCGTCCTCAGGAACAACCGGAGATTTTAACAAATCCTGAAACCGTTTCGGGGGAAGATGTTTTACCGGGATTTATCTTAGATCTATCCACAATATGGTAAAATCTCAAAAGATATATTCTAAATTGTGTGATAGAGATCAAAAAATTATAATTATAGTTAATGATGACTTCCTTTAATAATCCTCCGCAAAATCATGAAATCCATGCCTTAAGAAGTGTTCACACGACTAATTTCCCAAACTTATTAAATCAATTAGGAATTTCTCTTGTTGTCTCTACTTATCAAGCGGGGAAACTGATTGTTGTGCGTTCTGATGGGGATAGCATTAACACCCACTTTCGACAGTTTAAAAAGCCGATGGGAGTAGCAGCAGACCATGAAAAAATAGCAGTTGGAACTGGAAGTCAAATATGGGATTTAAGAAATGTTCCAGCCGCTGCCAATAAACTAGAACCCGTTGGCAAACATGATGCCTGTTTTATTCCCCGGAGTATTTATATTACTGGGGATATTGATATTCATGAAATGGCATGGGTGCAAGATGAATTATGGTTTATTAATACCCGGTTTTCTTGCCTCTGTACGTTAGGTCATCCCAACAGTTTTATTCCCCGTTGGCGACCTCATTTTATCACAGGATATGACCTCACAGACCGCTGTCATTTGAATGGTTTAAGTCTTAAAAATGGTCAACCCAAATACGTGACGGCTTTGGGTGAAACCGATACCCCTGCTGGTTGGCGACAGAATAAAGTCAATGGGGGAATTTTAATAGATATTGACACTAATGAAATCATTAGCCGAGGGATTTCTATGCCCCATTCTCCTCGGTGGTATGGGGAAAAACTTTGGGTATTAGAGTCAGGAAAAGGCAGTTTAGCAACGGTTGATTTAAATAGCGGTCATTTAACCACAGTGACAAAGCTACCCGGCTTTACACGCGGGTTTGATTTTTGGGGAAATATCGCTTTTATTGGACTGTCTCAGGTTCGAGAAACCGCTGTTTTTAGTGGGATGGAAATTACTCAACTGAATGAACGCAATTGTGGTGTATGGGTCGTAAATTTACAAACAGGAGAAACCATTGCTTTTTTACGATTTGAAGCGGGTGTACAGGAAATTTTTGCCGTTTCAGTCTTACCCAATATTCGATTTCCAGAAATTATTGATTGGAATGAAGAATTAATGGCAGGAACTTATATTTTACCCGATGAAGCTTTAGCCCAAGTGGTTCAACCTCAACCTGAAAATGTTGAATCTGAACAGTATTTTGTTCAAGGAAATAACCTTTATCATCAAGGAAAACGAGAAGAAGCTATTCAAAACTATCGACAATGTCTGAAACTGAAACCAGATTTTTTACAAGCCCAATATCACCTCGGTGTTGCATTAGGAGATACTGCAAAATATCCTGAGGCAATACAGGTCTTAAAACAAGTGATTGAAGTCGATCCTAATCACGCTGAAGCCCATAATAGTTTGGGTTATGTTTACTCTCAACAACGACAACTTGAACAAGCTATTTTTTATTATGGGGAAGCGGTTCGTCTCAATGGCAGTTATGCTAAAGCCCATCATAATTTAGGGATGACATTGTTACAAACGGGAGAATTTGAACGAGGGTTTTCAGAATCTGAATGGCGTTGGAAAACCGATTTTTTTACTCCCTTTGAATGTCCCCAACCGAAATGGAACGGAGAGGATATTTCAGATAAAACTTTACTCATTCATACAGAACAAGGGGCAGGGGATGCCATTCAATTTATTCGCTATATTCCCTTAACAGCCCAACGGTGTAAACGGATTATTTTAGTTTGTACTGAGTATTTAACACCATTATTTAAAGCCGTAGAAGGGATCGATCAAATCATGCAAGCTGGGGAAATTTCTCTGTCTGCATTTGATATTTATTGCCCGTTAATGAGTTTACCCTATATCTTTAAAACAACCTTAGAAACAATTCCGGCAGATATTCCTTATTTACAAGCTGGTGAAAAACCAAAACTGAAAAAATCTAAAACCCAATTAAATGTGGGAATTGTGTGGGCAGGAAGCCCAACCCATAAAAATGATAAAAATCGTTCCTGTAAGCTGACAGATTTTTTCCCTATTTTACAAGTTCCTCAAGTTACTTTCTATAGTCTCCAAAAAGGTGAAAAATCCCAAGAATTACAGTTATTACCAAGTAAAATTAAAGTGAAGGATTTAGAATCTCAACTGAATACCTATGCAGATACTGCCGCAATTGTCAATCAATTAGATTTAATTATTGGAGTGGATACTTCAGTAGTCCATTTAGCAGGGGCGTTAGGTAAACCCGTTTGGACGTTACTCTGTTACAATCCAGATTGGCGCTGGTTACTAGATAGAGAAGATACCCCTTGGTATCCCACAATGCGGCTATTTCGTCAGTCGCAACCCGAAGATTGGCTGGGGGTAATGCAACAAGTTCAACAGGTATTATGTGAGTTAGCTGGGGTGGAACCGCCAACAACAATTGACTCAAAAACCGTAAAAAAAAATAGGAATTAGCTAGCCGTTAACAGCGGGGACAGGATGGGGGATTTATGGCATTAACTTAACGTTAGAATTGCTGAAAACTGACAATTATCACCTAGTTTTATTGGGGGAATTATCTAATATGAAATCCTTTAATATTTGCGTGCATTTAATGAGAAGACATCCCCCCTTGAAAAAAGGGGGCGAGAATTAATCTGTAGCATCACTTTCCGTATTTCATATAATTTAGAGGCGATGCAACCCTCTAATCAAGAATCACTGTTTGTGAGAATCCCGCGCTGTAATCAAAGATTACAGCACAGGGAGTATATTAAGAGTGATATCATGTTCGGTTAAATACTAATCTGGCAGGAGAAAGATTAAAAGTTAGAAGGTTTTTAATCACTTTTGATCCCGGCATAATATGACAATAATGCTTACTTGAATAACCGCTCAATTGATTTATTTGAACCTAAAACAATCATCACCATTCCTGGAGAAAATCGTTTATTTGCTAAAGGATTAATCTCCGTTTTTTCTTCCTGTTCTTCTCGAATAGCTAACAAATTTAAACCATATCTTTTTCGCAGATCTAACTCCATAATAGTTTTACCATAAAACTCCTCCGGAACTTTCATTTCAACCACACTATGCTGAGGATCAAGTTCAAATAAATCAATAATTCGATTTCGAGTAATTAGCCGTTGTCCCAGTTCTCGACCCATTTCATCTTCTGGAAACACCACTAAATCTGCCCCCACTTTATGTAAAATTTTCATGTGGGTGGTGGAGGAGGCTTTTGCCACCACTTTTGCTACCCCTGCTTCTTTAAGATTGAGGGTGGTTGTAATACTTTCAGCCAAGAAATTACCAATCGCAACAATCACAGTGTCAAACTCTAAAATCCCGGATTCTTTTAGGCCTGCCATCTCCGTGGTATCGAGTTGTACCGCATGGGATGCAATTTGATCGTGTAAGGCTTGAAAAACTTTTTTTTCCTCTTGATCAATGGCTAAAACTTCATAGCCACTCTCATGGAGTTGGGCGCAAACTGCCCGACCAAATCTACCTAAACCAATGACTGCAAATTGTTGTTTTTCAGTTTTTAAGTTACGGAAAAAATTTAAACTAGAGATATCCATTTTTTTGATTTTACCCCACTAATAAATTGGCTTCTGGATATTCCACCGAACTGGGTCGAGTCTCACCCACCAATGCAGAAATGAGCATTAATATACCGACACGCCCAATATACATTGTAATGATAATGACGAATTGATTCAGGGGGGACAACTGCCCAGTGATTCCGGTAGACAATCCAACGGTTCCAAAGGCAGAAACTACTTCAAAAAAGATAGCACCAAATCCTAGTTCAGGCTGCATACTAACCGTTAATAATGTGGCAACACTAATTACAAAGATTGATCCAACAAGTACACCGACTGCCTTTAAAATAATGTTATCCGGAATTTGTCGTTGATGACAGAGTACGTCATCTCGGCCTTGAAAAGCAGAAATAGTACAATTGAGTAAGACTCGACAAGTGGTGGTTTTTACCCCACCCCCTGTACCACCTGGACTGGCACCAATAAACATTAAAATTGCGGTAATAAATAAACTGGCAGGAACCAGTCCCCCGATATCAAGGGTATTAAATCCAGCGGTTCTACTGGTTACCGATTGAAACCAAGCTGCCATTAACTGTTGAGAAAAGGAGAGGCGACCGAAGGTTGCTTCATTGTGAAACTCCGTGATAAAAATCAGAACTGTTCCCGCAATTAGTAAAAAAATGGTGGTGCGGGTCACCACCTTAAAATGAAGGGAAAATTCTCGCCGCGCTTTTTGTTTAGAAAACTGATTTTTCAGCCAAAATAACATCTCAATAATCACTTGATACCCTAATCCACCAAATATAATCAGGATACTCATGGTAAAATTCAGTAAGGGGGAAGTCACATAAGGAATCAGGCCACTTGAAAATAAGCTAAATCCTGCGTTATTAAATCCATTCACACTATGAAAAATTGCTAGCCATAGCCCTTCTTGGAGTCCGTAATCGGGTTTAAACACCCACAAGAGTAACAACACACCCGTAAACTGAAAGACCGCCATGGTGATGACGATATGTTTGACTAATCCAACCACACCGCCAAGTCCTGTGGTATCAAGGGTTTGTTGCAGGGCAAGTTTTTCCTTGATACCAAACTTACGACCAATCAGTAACAGTAATACGGTAGTGGCAGTCATATAACCCAATGCCCCAACTTCCACCAGCATCAACAGGATCAGTTGGCCCCAAAAGGTATAGTATCGACCTACATCCACCACGGATAATCCCGTAACACACACAGCGGAGGTGGAGGTGAATAAAGCAGCGATGAAACTGTTCCAGCCCACTGCCTGGGTTGAAAACGGCATCATGAGTAGCAAAGTCCCCGTTAAGATGACCAAGATAAAACCCAAACAGATGGTTCGGGGGACAGTCATTCTCTCTTGGAGTTTAACTTTTGGAGGTTGAGTCAATCCCACTGCTGATTAAGTACTCTCTATGACTATAATTTGATTGATTCAATCTAGAGTACAACGTTTCCTGTGTTTCTATCATCTCCATTGGGGACAGTTTTACAGGGTTGTGCCCCAAGACGATAGAGAGAGTGGAGAGAATGGCTTTCAAGGAGAGGTGTTTGCTCCGCTTCCTCAGGGGGGTTAGGTTTCATCCAAAAGAAAGGATAAGGGATTGCTCATACTTTCAGCAAAACCTAGAATACCGCGATCACGATGTTCATAAATTAATTTTCCTTGAGCATCAAATAGAAACGTTCCTCCCCGTTGGGTTAAATAAGAGGAATCAGGTACATAAGTGTTCCAATGACTCAAAACTTCGGTCATATTTCTTAAACGCAGGGTTGCCAGTTCAAAAGGCCGCTGAAAACATGATCCTCCAACTACTTTAAAAAACGACCCTTTCATCGGGGGTAACGGTGTATCCTGAATCACTTCATCATCGGCAATGAGTTGGGGTGCTTTTTTGTCCCCTGTATACCCCCGAAACACTTCTTTCAACGTTCCAGGACTACCTATTCCAGCACACATCAGCATTAAATTCAACCAAGCGTTTTGTGAGGTTGAGAGCAAAGGAAAGTTGATATTTAAACCTCTATAAAGTCCTAAAAGCTTATGAACTTTGGCTTCTGAGTCTACAAATAACCATTCTTGAGGAAACCCCGTGTAGTTACAAAATTTTATTCCCGAATTGCGGTCTCCGATACCAATTGCGCGAATTGTAATTTCTTTGGCTGTGAGATGTTCTTTTTCTCTTTGTAACCACCAAGCGTATTCTAAACTATCAAAATCTCCCAACTGTGACCAAATCAGTATGAGTAACTGTGAAGTGTTCAAGCCACCCTCTAAAACAGGTTGAATCTTTCCATCACTCACTCGTAAGCGTTGGGTTTGATTCAAAATTGAGTAAATATCTGGAGATATAGCGCTTGTTTGGGTATTCATTGACACTTTGGTACAATCCTCTTCAGATAGGGTCTTAGAGCTATCCATATTTTATAACACTACTGATATACTGCATCTGAGCGAGTTGTGTCAGTGATGCATTCATAAGCGGCTGGCTGTGTGTCATTCTCGTGCAAACGGAGACGGGGTTATCATCAAAGGCTTACTTTACTCATATTTTTAGCTTTTACCGATGTTCTAACCCATCTGGGTAGTCTGGATCGGTGTTTGTCTCTATCACTTAATGAATTGCTGAACGTTTGGGAATGATCTAATCAAGTGGTTTTGCCAGTTATATTATTTCTATTGAATCAACCTAGGTTAAAAAATAGAAAATCTGTGTAAAGAGATGATATGTAACGTCTCTTCACTTGATCTCAGTCAAATGTTCACAAGTTTTTCACAATCTCTTCTTAAAATTCAAACTAAAGAAACCGCAAAATTTTGAATTCACCCTCTGGAGTTTAACACCATGACCCTTTCAACCCTTAAAATTGACGGTTATCACATTCTCGAAGTTATTCACGAAGGCGCAAAATCCCTCGTGTTTCGAGGTCAACGTGTTTCAGATCACAAATTAGTGGTTCTCAAATTACTGCGAAGTGAATATCCCAGCTTCAACGAACTGGTGAAATTTCGTCATCAATATACCGTCACTCAACACTTAACAATACCTGGCTTTATTCAACCCTTAGCCTTAGAAAAATATCGCAATAGCCTGATTTTAGTCATGCCAGACGAAGGCTTACTCTCCCTGGCTGACTATCTGCAAAATCATTCTCTCTCCCTGCAAAAATGCCTCAAAATCGGCATCAAACTGGCAGAGATTTTACAAGGACTCTATTATAATCGCATCATTCATAAAGATATTAAACCCGCTAATATTCTCATTCATCCTCAAACTTTAGAAATTCAGTTAATTGACTTTAGTATTGCCTCATTATTACCCAAAGAAACCCAAATTATTCAAAATCCTAACGTCTTAGAAGGGACTCTGGCTTATATTTCCCCCGAACAAACTGGACGGATGAACCGAGGCATTGATTATCGGACAGATTTTTATTCTTTGGGTGTGACTTTATATGAATTATTCACTGGAAAACTCCCCTTTGAAGCCACAGATGCCATGGAATTAGTCCATTGTCATATTGCTAAAGTTCCTACTTTTCCTCACACCCCACATCCTACCCCCCAAACCCTCAAAGAAATTGTGATGAAATTAATGGCGAAGAATGCTGAAGACCGTTATCAAAGTGCTTGGGGAATTCAAAAAGACTTAGAAACTTGTTTAAAACAGTTAGAAAATACCGGAAAAATAGAATTATTTGAATTAGCAAAACAGGAGATCTGCGATCACTTTATCATTCCTGAAAAACTTTATGGAAGACAACATCAGGTTCAACAATTATTAGATGCTTTTAATCGCATTTCTAATCCGATCCCCCCTCAGTCCCCCCTTAAAAAGGGGGGTAAGGGGGGAGGATCAGAAATGATGCTGGTGGCGGGATATTCTGGAGTCGGAAAAACCGCCGTTGTCAATGAAGTTCATAAACCCATTGTTCGACAAAGAGGCTATTTTATTAAAGGGAAATTTGATCAATTTCAACGGAATATTCCGTTTAGTGCATTTGTGCAAGCCTTCCGAGATTTAATGGGGCAATTACTCAGTGAAAATGACAATCAACTGCAACAGTGGAAAGACAAAATCTTAACCATCGTTGGAGACAATGGACAGGTAATTATTGAAGTTATTCCTGAACTTGAAAAAATCATTGGTCAACAACCCCCAGTCACTGAATTATCTGGAACTGCTGCCCAAAATCGGTTTAACTTACTGTTTCAAAAATTCATCCAAGTTTTGACGACAAAAGAGCATCCTTTAGTGATTTTCTTAGATGATTTACAATGGGCAGATTCCGCTTCATTAAACCTATTGAAATTGTTGATAAATGCAGCCGACAGTCAATATTTATTCTTGATAGGAGCCTATCGAGATAACGAAGTGAGTCCCGCTCATCCCTTGATGTTAACGTTAGATGAAATTCAAAGCAATCAAGGAATTGTTAATACAATTACCCTGTCTCCCTTACGGCAATATGATCTCAATCAATTAGTCGCTGATACCTTACATTGTTCCTTAAAACAAGCCTTACCCCTAACTCAAGCCGTTTATCAAAAAACCAAGGGAAATCCCTTCTTTGCCACTCAGTTTTTAAAAGCATTACAGGTCGATGGATTGATTTATTTTAACCCAGAAGAAGGGTTATGGCAATGTGATTTAGCCCAGGTTAAATTAGCAGCCGTCAGTGAAGATGTTGTTGAGTTTGTGGGCAAAAGATTACAGAAATTAAATCCTGTAACACAGGATATGCTGAAATTAGCCGCTTGTATTGGCAATGAATTTGATTTAGAAACATTAGCCATTGTCCGGCAAACATCTGAATTAGAAACCGCGACAGATTTATGGGTGGCGCTGAAAGAAGGATTAATTTTACCTACCACAGAAGTTTATAAGTTTTATACGGCTGACACTCAAGACATTCAATCAACAACAGAAAATTTTATTTCAGCAAGTTATAAGTTTTTGCATGACCGAATTCAACAGGCGGCTTATTGTTTAATTCCTGAAGATCAAAAACAGCAAACCCATCTCAATATTGGGCAACTGTTATTAAACAATATACCCGCAGCAGAACAGGACGAAAAGATTTTTGAGATTGTTAATCAACTCAATATGGGGGTTGACTTAATCGACTCGACAGTAGAACGTGAGCAATTAGCACAACTGAATTTAATTGCTGGCCGGAAAGCCTTAGCTTCAACGGCTTATGGGGCTGCCTTTGACTATTTAATCCTAGGCAAAACATTATTATCATCTAATAGCTGGAAAACTCAATATCAGCTAACCTTGTCACTGTACGAGTCAGCAACAAAAGCGGCTTATCTTACAGGTCAAATTGACCAGGTAGAGACCCTTGCCAAGGTTGCACAGACCCATGCCAACAATTTACTAGATTGTACGACCCTTTATGAGGTTAGAATTCAGGCTTACCAAGCCCAAAATAAACCATCGCAAGCGCTTCAAGTAGGTCAAGAGTTTTTGAAATCTGTTGGAATTGAGTTCCCTCAAAACGTTAAATCTGACGATATTGAACAAGGAATTAAAGAGATTAACAATGCACTGGCAGGGCGGCAAATTGAAGCATTATTAAATCTGCCAGAAATGCAAGATCCAAACACAAGAGTTGCCTTGCAAATCTTGTGTAGTATGATGTCTCCTTGCTTCCAAGCAGCACCTGAACTCTATCCCTTACTGGTCTGCAAACAAATTGTCTTATCAATCGAATTTGGCAATACAGAAGCATCAGCATTTGCTTATGCCTGTTATGCTTTTCTACTGGTGATTGTTATTGGTGACATTGAATCTGCTTATCAATATGGTCAACTTGCCCTTAATCTGATGGAAAAGCTGAATGCTAAGACATTTGAAGCTAAAATCCTTGATTTCATTCCGTGGGGTGTAAAGCCCTGCAAAGATCACATTCAGGAATCTTTGCCTGACTTTAAGCAGGGATATCAAAGTGGATTAAATACAGGGGATCTAGAATTCTCAGCTTACTGTATTGCTGGATACTGTCTATTATCCTATAAACTGGGTCGAGAACTCAATTCCCTCGAACAGGAAGCAGCGATTTACAGCGAGGCTCTGAAACAAACTAAACAAGATACTTCGCGATATTGGATTGACATTTATCGACAAGCAATGTTGAATCTGATGGGAAATGTCCAAGACCCTACAATACTGACAGGTGAGGTATATGATGAACAGAAAACACTGTCCATTCATCACGAGAGTAACGATACTGAGTCTCTTCGTTTCTTCTATTTTCAGAAAATATTGCTGAGTTATTTATTTTACGATTACGATCACACCCTTGAGTATACAGAGCTTGTTGCACCTTATATAGCATCCAAAAATGGTATGCCTTCTACATTAATTATTCTCATGTGTGATTCCCTAGCTCGCTTAGGGATGTATGAAAAACTATCAGATAATGTGCAGAAAGAGACATTAGAAAAAGTTGCTAATAATCAGCGCAGCCTTTATAAATGGGCGACATCAGCACCTGTCAATTATCAACACAAGTTCGATTTGGTTGAAGCCGAACGACATCGAGTTTTAGGCGAAAATTTAGAAGCTATTGAGCTATACAACAAGGCAATCTCTGGAGCTAAAACAAATGAATACATTCAAGAAGAAGCTTTAGCAAACGAATTAGCAGCTAAATTCTATCTGAATTGGGACAAAACAAAAATTGCTCAAACTTACATGATTGAAGCTTATTACTGTTACGCCCGCTGGGGAGCTAAAGCAAAAGTGCAGGATTTAGAAAAACGTTATCCTCAACTGTTAGTGCCAATTTTGGAGCAACAAAAAATTAGCTTGAATCCTTTTCAAAGGATTGCTAGTTTAGGAAAAACAACCGATAAAACTCAAGCGACAATTAGCAGTAATACAACCGGAATTTCAGATGCATTAGATTTCACCAGTGTGATGAAAGCATCTTTTGCTTTATCCAGTGAAATAGAATTAGATCAATTAATTTCTCAATTAATGAAGGTGATGATGGAAAATGCTGGGGCAACCAAAGGGGTTTTAATCTTATCTCAAACTTCACAATTAACAGTAGAAGCGGTTTCTACTCATTACTCCAATGATGATGAAACTATTGATTTTACTCAACAATCAATCCCACTTGAAGAGAGTTTAGAAGTTCCTCTGAGTGTTATTAATTCTGTGAAACGAAGCTTAAAAACTTTGAATATTGATGATCTTTCAAGCCAAACTCAATTGGCATCAGATTCTTGTTTCCTGCAACAATCGCCTCAGAGTTTATTATGTTTGCCAATCTGCAATCGAGGACATTTTTTAGGGATTCTATATTTAGAAAATGCCTTAGTTAAAGGAGTGTTTACAGATGAACGAGTTGAAGTA
>Ga0209594_1000272_pt1 | contig 36572 bp, 28 predicted proteins | sample AshMeaCrysSpring_FD_184126 | JGI IMG/M metagenome (GOLD analysis project Ga0209594, IMG submission 184126) | Groundwater microbial communities from Big Spring, Nevada to study Microbial Dark Matter (Phase II) - Ash Meadows Crystal Spring... | ecosystem: Environmental > Aquatic > Deep subsurface... | reverse complement strand
AATCGCTTCTCTGAGGTTCAGTTGTTATTCAATATGCCGTAACAGGTACAATAGGTGCTCTTGCAGGTTCTTCTGTTCTTTCAGGAACAATAAATGGATTGAATTGAATTTCACTTGCTTCACGGAGGGTTAAATCAATATGGGTTAAGAATCCATCTGGACTTATGGAACGGGTTCCTTTAGGAGATATGGTATTTCAGGGTTCAAGTGATTGGATAAGATCAAATACCCTTCGAATACTCGAGAAAATTTGAGTCTACTATAACCCTATAACAAAGACATGTATAAATGTAGGTGCCACGGCTATTAAGGAGATGATTAAGGGTTTGGAGAAAATAACATTTCCTGAATTCCGCAAAAAGTATGGATTAAGTATTTCTGAAATCGAATTTCAAAAATTTAAGACACAAATCCCAGAATTTCTCAGTTTAATGAAATCTACAGGAAATAGTGTTGTTGAGATGACCAAATGGGCAACTAAAAAAGGGCTTCATATAATAATGTTCCCAGTATTTTTCTCAGCATTTCAGAGACAATCCAATAGTGCAACCCTTACGGCATGAATTATAGAAATGCTTGCATTTAATCAGTGAGCAAAAATTGGTTGATGAATTGGGAAGTATCTATGACCTCTTTGAAAAGGGCTTGGACCCATTGTATGATGAATTACCTGAGTCGTATGAACTGAATGGATAGGAAGTAAGATGGATGTGGATATTGAAAAATGGAAAGTATTTAATGGAAGAGATATGTTTTCTTCAAAATCTTCTGTTATTATTCATTTTGCAACAGGATGGTGAGTAAGTGAGTATTTTGATAGTTTAAATGATTGGTTTCCAAACAGTTCTGCCAAGATAGGTTCGAATGGTGGTTTTGATGTTTGAATCCCAAGTATTGACTGGTGAAAATATCTTCCTGAAAGTTGGGCAAAGAAATGACCCATTGGTAAGCTTACCTGATGAACAGGAGTCACTCCAGATATTGATTTTTATAAAAGAAAAGTGAACTTTACTATGAACCCTTGGGAGTGGTTTAATGCCAGTGTAAAATGAAGAACGGTTGATAAGTGGAATGAAATGGTTGATTTCTATAGGAAAGATTTACTTAAATGTGTTGCTGAACTTCTTTGAGTATTTCATACAAATAAATATCCATTTAATGTAGGAACATTTGAAGAAAAAAAGAAAGTGCTTGAAGATAGACTCAAACTTCTTCTTATGCCTGTTTGAAATAGCATGTTTCAGCAACAAGCAAATTCTGTAATCCTTTTAGTGCTTTCAGAGGTATCTCATTGGAACAAAGACACAAGTATTTGATTTCTTCAGGACTCTATAACAAACTATATATCATATATGCGAATTGATGATACATTTATTCACTTAAATCAAATGAAGATAGATTCTGAAAAAGAATCACTTCAGGCTGAGTTCTTGAATTTCTCCAACCAAATAAAAGATCCACAAAAGAAAGCATATATTCTTAGTATATATACTCGAGCTACTTCAGGAAGACCAATTTTTAACCCAGATAGAATAGTTACTGATGATAATCCCTTTTCAGACGGAGCCCATACGGAGTTATCGCAAGAACACAAGATGTTTAACTCCATTCTAGATTCTCGTGAGACACTAGACTATAGTACCGTAAATCATGAAGGGGTCTTTATTTCCCAGAAGATAGAAGCACGAAGACTTTTTTCTCTTTTACTCGAGCGACTATCTTTACATTCCCAACTTATAAGTTTTCAAAAACGAATTAAGGATATTGACACATCTCAAAATGCATGAGAATTTATCGAAATAGAAACAATTCAAAAACTAATTCATTAACAAAAACTATGTTTAATTTAGAAGTACAACCATCTACCGAGGAGGTTTTAAAAAAAGCAAAAAGTGCCCTTACTCCAGAACAATATAGTCGTTTAGAAAAAAAGACTTTGGAAAGAGTGAACATTTTAAAACTTGCCTCGATGAATCTAGATGAATTAAAAAAGGAGCTTCCCACTATTGTGGCATGAGATCCAGAAGAGGATGATATAATGACTCGTCTTAATAGAGAATTTCCTGGGATTAAGAGAGGTATAAACTCAGTATCTCGTGTACAAACCAATCACCTCTTAGATTATACAAAACAGAAAGTTGCAGGGTTCGGTAATTGGGTATATGAAAAACTTCCATGAACTGACTGGAAGAAAGCTCGTGAAATTGCAAAAGGATGAGCATCAATTACAGCCGTTCTTGCTACAGCAGTAGCATGAGAGTCCGTATGAAAAACTGTTCAATCAGGAGAGAAAATGTTAAGCTGGATTGACAGGTTTAAAAGCAATCCGTTTGCTTGGTTTAAAGAACTTTTTGATATTCTTTTCAGTGGAGATATAAAACGTATTTATGCTTTTTTTTCAAGCACTGCTGACTCGTTAGGAGTAACTTCTTCTATAGCCGAAAAGTTTGCTGAGTCTTTTTGATTTCCAAAAGACTTTATAGGGGTTGCCAAGGGTATATTTCAAAATGATTCATTCTGAAAATTAAAATATGCAGATATTCTGACCGTATGGGAAAAGCTTCAGAAGAATCCAGGTCTCAATATAGTTTGAGAACTTTGACTAAAAAACGAAAAAAACCCAGATATGAAAAAGCTGTTAATGGGAATATTCTGAAAAGATGGAGAAGGAGTGTTTGATAAATTCAAAAACACAAGAAAAGTGAGTGATTTATCACAAGTGCCAATGATAGATATAATACAATGAATTGTTTCCTCCTAGCCTAATTTGACTTATTTTTATGGTTAGGGTAATCTAAGGAAACACCGAAAAATATACTTTCTAAAAAGAGATTCGTCAGAATCCTTTTTTTGATTTACTGACTCAAGAATATTAATAAGTGGGAAATAAGAGAGAGGGATATTCGTATCTCATTCCTCTATTTTTATACCCATCATTCCTTTTTCTAGGAATTTAGACACACTTCTCTCGAGGATTTATGAGGAAGGTATGAGATTTATGGCAAGTAATTTTTTCTTGAGAATATAGATATTCCTAAGAGCACAGACTACTGAGAAGTGTTCTGTATTCTTCATGAGTCATTGGTACCTCACTTTCTTCCATCCAAAGATGTTTTTTTATAATATGAAATGGATGTTCTGTTTTGGATCTGATTTTTGATCTCTTTCGGTTCTCTTCATCTTGTCTCTTGGAAATCTTCTCTCCTTTGTATGCTTTCCGTTGAATTTTTACTGAGATATCTTTTTCTCTGAGAGTTCTGATTCGTCCCTTCTTTTGGTATGCTTTGTCGACAAATACGACCCTCTCTTCTCCGTGAAGACACTCTTCAAAATAGAGAGAATCATGCTCATTTGTTCCACTGGTTTTAAGTGTATGAATACATCCACTATGAGTATCTGTTCCACAGTGGAGTTTCATCCCAAAATACCACCGATTCCCTTTCTTTGTTTGTCTCATCTCTTCATCTCGTTTCTTTTCTTGATTCTTCGTACTACTTGGTGTCGAGATAATAGTGGCATCAACACTGGTTCATTTCTGCAAAATAAGCCCTTTTGAAGCGAGAAGCATATTGATCCGTGTAAATATTTCAATTCCTTTTTTGTGTTCCTCGAGTACATGCCTGAAGTTCCCAAGAGTAGTAGCATCAGCAACCCCATCAAATTAGGCATCAATATTGAGAAACCTTTGGAAACTCTTTCTGTCCCATATCTCTTCCTCTACATTGACATCAGCAAGAGTATATCATTTCTGAAGGAAGAATATTTTGAGCATAAGGAGGGTGTCAGTTTTCTTTCTTTCAAGTCTCTTATTGTACCATACAGTCTCGACAATAGGAACAAGATCTGACCATGGTATAATTCTTTCCATTTCTTCAAGAAATTGTTCTTTGCGTGTCACTTTACCTCCAGTCGTAAGAGAGAGAAAAAACTTCAGTGAAAACTCATAATAATATGATTAGGATGATAAAAGATATAGATATATTATATGAAAAAAGAGTGCAAATGCACTCTTTTTTTAGAAGATTTTATGAGCTATTTTTCCGTGTTTCCCTAAATCAGCTCTTTCTAGCATGATTCTTAGTTGAGTAAGTTGATTTGATATTGATATAGCTCGACAGCTAGCCGCACTTCCAAGTATTGATATTACAAAGATCGATAACAGGATTGCCCTTGCGACTTTGGTTAGGAACTTTCCTAGAAAAGACTGGCTTAAGTGAGTAGTGACTCTAGAGAACATAGAAGATACAAGTCACTACGATATTTTAAAGTCTAGAATACAAGCAAGTATAGAAACTGCTCAAAATCTAAAACAAGAAATTCAGGCTATTGAAACGTATATCGTGACAAAACATACTGAGGTTGGTTTAATGAATATGAGAATGGCAGTAAATAGGCTTGCAACACAACTAGGAATGTAAATTCTACCCATGATGATATCCACTCCCTTTTTCTATCTCTTTCGCTCTATATATCTGTTCGAGTAAAACAAGGAGAGCAAGAGAGTGTGGCATAACAAAATCCGATATTCGGATTTTTTTGTGTTGTACTTCTGCGAATAGCTCAAGGTCTACCCCATAGCTTCCACCGATAATAAAAATCATATCTTCACTTCTATTTTTTACATCCTCTAGGAGTTCTGCAAATACATTTGTACTTATTCTGTCACCTCGTTCATCGAGAAGGTAGACAGTTCCTTGCATTTTTGAAAGAACTTCTTTGACAAGAAGAGTTTCTTTCACTTTTATATATTCTGGATTCGTATGTGAAGTAGGTTTAATTTTCCGAATATTTACAAATTTCTGAAGGCGTTTCTCGTATTCAGAAATACCTTCTTTAAAGTGTTTATAACCGTCAGAAATGATGATAACCGTCAGCATACGATAAATTATAGAAAAAAATTTTGACAGAACAAACATTTTTTATACAATCCACCTCACTTGCCACCTTAGCTCAGTTGGTAGAGCATCGGTTTTGTAAACCGGCGGTCACCAGTTCAAGTCTGGTAGGTGGCTCCACTTGTAAATGAATAACGAAAACTAATAGGTAAAATAATTAGGAGCCCAAACAACTTTTAGTTATTCACTATTAGTTTTTCGTTTATATGGGTCGGTTCCAGAGCGGTCAAATGGGGAGGACTGTAAATCCTTTGTCTACGACTTCGGGGGTTCGAATCCCTCCCGGCCCACCATATTGGTTTTCTCTTTCGCCAATAAAAAAGAGTAGGAGCATTCGTACCTTGCATTCTCGCATGAGCGATTCGCATTACTTCCTAACCCATTTCTTTCTATGAAGAAAAATATCCATCCAGATTTTCATACAGTAAAAGTTGTTTGTTCTTGTGGAAATAAGTTTGACACAAAGAGCACCATTAAAGGTGATGAAATTCGTGTAGAAACTTGTTCTGCATGTCATCCGTTCTATACTGGTAAAAAGACACTTCTCAAGACAAGTTCTGTGGACAAGTTCTACGCTCGTCAAAAGAAAACAGCTGATCTTTCAAAATAATCTCATCCCTCAAAAAATCCCCATATGGGGATTTTTATTTTGATTGGGCATTTTTTGCTTTCTCGAAGGTTTGGGATACGATATCGAAGTATCCAGCAAGATTGTCACGGAGACGGACATAGTCGTCATAGAGGATAACGAGCATAAGATGAACGCCGTATGTCCCAGTCATTTCCTTATAGCTATCAATGGCTCTTCATAGAGATCATGTTGCTCGGATCTTTGCTTCTTGCACTTTTTTTAGGCTACTATCTGCCTCCTGTATTTTTTCTGTCATAACTGTTGGGGCATTTGCAGCAAGTCAGTCTTTCTTTCGGAGTTCATCTTCAGTCCGAGAAAAGTCATGTATATTTTTTTCTATTTGGGATTGGAGGTATCAGAGATAGGTAGTATAGGTGCAGTACTGAAGTGTTGCAGTATTTATAAGTTTTGTTGACACAGGTATTGATTCATCACTTCCACTTGGGTTACATCCGAGAGTTCCAGAAAGAAGTTCCAATCTTTTGTTTTCGGAGTCAAGTTTTCTAATAATTTCAGTTTTTTTTGCACCAACTTTCTTCTCGATTGTTTCTCTGAGGGTTGTGAGTATTTTTGTTCTTGTCCCAATAATTGAACAAGAAAAAGTTTTATTCATGGCATCTCTATAACTGCTTTCAGCGATGCTCAGAGAGAGAAATCCCGAATCTTTCCATACACTACTTCCTTCTCCTACTTTTGACATGAGAAGTCTTTTTTCTTCTGAAAGAAGATTAGAATCAAGTTCTCTGTATTTTGGAACAGGAATTCATACAGTTCCTGCCTCTTTATTTTGCCAAGGGAGACCAGAGTCCTTACATGATGACTCTACCTTTTGTTCGTAGAGAGTGTAGTCTTCGTTTGCTCCATAACTCCTTCCTATTCACATGAATAATAGAAGAAAAAGAATTAAAGAAACTATGGAGGATATAAATGAGAATTTCATGTACTATAAGTCTGAAAGATTAACAGTTGTAACTATAGAGATAGTTGGATCATCGGTTTTTTGTATTTGGAGGTTTCTTTTTGCCCAAGAAAATCCAAGGGTAAGCTTAATCTTTACATAGGGGTGAATAAAAGGAGTAACAAAGTTTGGGTTTATTGCTTTATCTTCTGCTGACCATGCGCGCCACGGATTCTTTGATGGTTTTGCAACAAAACTAATATTTTTTACATTGATGGTATCAGGAAATAGGTCTACCCACTCTCAACCTGATCCTGTGGCAATAACTTCATTTGGTCATATTGGTGGACCACTACATTTCCAATCAGGATGACATATCCATGTATCTATAATTCCATCAAAGGCTCCAGTATTTGTCAATATTCATGAATGTGAAAGTCCTCTATCAAGTCCTCTCATTCGGAGGATTTGTATATTTCCGAGACATCCTGTCCATTCTCCTCATGAGAAGCTACATAGTGTTCATACTGGTGCATTGGGATCATTTTTAACAGTAAATCGGAGATAGGTGCGAGTTTTTTCCGTTTCATTGATGAGATAGAGTTCATTCAGTGCTCAGGATATTACTTCAGGGCCATCTCCTATATCTCTATCGTCCTCATCTCACACGATGTTCCCATTCCCATCTTCATCTCATTGATCGCCATCATTGTTTCCATTATAGTCCATATATTGCAGAGCATACTCTCCATACCTTTGAAATGTTCCACTCATTGAAACGCCTTTGTCATTGAGTGATCATGTTCCTATGCATCATCCAGTACCCATTCGTATAACATTACTTCGACAAAGGTAGTGTCATTCGCCATAGCTATTGCTTCATAAAACCCCACCAGATCCATAGTTTCCTATTCAACTTGGGAGCATATAGTGCCCACTTTCAGTAGCCGTATTGTATGCCATTCTATTCCAGTATTCTTCGTAATCGAGTGTGCCACCATCCCCGATAACATCTAAGAGTTGTTCACTAAAAAAGTAGAGCTCCTCGAGAAGGTGTATTCTATTTTCACTTTTTTGTCTTGCTATTGATACATATTCTAGTGAAGCAAGTATTGCTGCCATAAGTGCTGAAAAAATAACAATTCCTATGGAGAGTTCAAATATAGTGAATCATTTTTTATTGAGAAAACGCATAAAACTTACTTGGATATAAAGCTATAAATAAATGAAAAGAAAGATCTTCAAAGTTTGATTCATGATGGTTTCTTCCAAAATGATTCAGGTCATTCGTGAAAGATTTTTCCAAGAGCTGTAAACTCTTTTTCTTCTTTTTCTATTTTCTGAGAAAAGAATATTGTTAGGAATGTATTGTGTATAACTCTTAGAAAGTGTTTACATTTCTTGAAGAGAATAATCCATGTATTTGATGCCTTTTCCATGTGTTCCTATAAAATAATATATTTTTCCGTATGAATATTTCTTGAAAAAAACAAATTTTCAGATAGGCTTCTTTTGATTTTCATCAAAACTCTATGCAGGATTATATAGCAAACTCAAAAAATCGAAAATTAAAAAAGAGAATTCTTCTTTTTCTTTCCCGTATTGATTTCTGAAGAGAAAAACTTCCAATGTCTTGAAAGTTTCTTCTCCTTCTTGATGCTATTGTTTTTGTTTCTCTCATTTTTCCATGGTTTCACTTTACTCTTTTGAATGGTGAAACAATTACAGTAACAGCATTTTCACTTTATACATGATATGTTGGTTATGGAATTTTTCTTTCATGTCTTATTATACCATTCTTTCTTTTGTCTCATACAAAAAAGGAATTTATTCGTGCACATATACCTTTTCGTCTTTCAGATACCCAAGCGATAGTTTTTATTATATGAATGCTTATTACAGCAATGATTCATCTTGTTCTCATGACTCGTTCTTTTCAGCAATTTGTTTCTCTCGAAATTTCTGTTGGAAGTGCATTCCTCTTTTCTCTTACGAGTATGATTCTCATGCTTCCCGTAGCATATTTCTTTTCTCGTGATACAAAAGAACATGCTCTTGAGGTGCGACATATTGACCACCAAGTACCAGAAAAATATGGTGATTACAGTAGTATAATACACTGAACTCATTCATCAGGAAATGAGGAAAGTTCAAATATGAAACTTCCGATTTAAAACACCCCCGAAAAAACTTGACTTTGTAGAAAAACCTATATTATTGCAATTAGTTATCTAAATTCTTTTGGCTTTTCGCCCCAGGATTTTTAGCTCCTCATTTTTTACTATGACTACTGCTGCGACGGAAGTTACTAAAGTTTTCCAGGACATTCTTGCTTCTCTTGCTGAAAAAGAGCGATCTGTGATTTCTCGAAGAATTGGACTTACTTGAGAGAGAGAAACTCTTCAGGAAATTGGTGATACATATGGTATTACTCGTGAAAGAGTTCGTCAGATCGAGGATGTTGGTATAAAGAAGATTGGGCGTATCATGCGAACAAGCTCTCTCATGAAGATACAGGAAGCTGGCGAAAAGATTCTTAAGATGCATGGAGGTATCATGACACGAGATCGCCTCGTAAATGCTATTATTGCTGATATTGGAGTCGAAGGAAGTATGAATCTCAATATTATTGATGTTCTTCTTCAAGCTGATTTTAATCTCCAACGATCAAAACCGCAACTTGGAACAAACACTTACTTTCATTTTCCAGAAGTAAGTAAGAAAATGATTGAATCAACGCATAAAGAGGCTCTTAAGAATTTGAAAAAGAGAGGAGATATTATGGAGATGACAGTTTTGTATGATGCAATTAAAGTAAGTCTTTTTTCTCAGTTTGGAAAAATTGAAACAGTTGCTATTGATTCTATTATGGATATATATCTCGATCTCGTAAAATGAGAAGAGAAATATATCGGTCTTGAAAAATGGAAAATTCTTAATCCTGCAACCCTCAAAGATAAAGCGATTTATGTTCTTAAAAAGAAGAAAGAACCAATGCACTTTCTCGATATCGCTAATTCTATTACAGAACATTTCTCTGAGGCAGTAAAGATATCAACCATCCATAATGAACTTATTCGAAATGAAGAGTTTGTTCTTATCGGTCGTGGTATTTACGTTCTCAAAGAATGGGGATATAAGGATGGAACAGTTCTTGACGTAATTCTCGATATATTCAAGAAAGCTGGAGTTCCTCTCTCAACGGAAGAAATCACTGCTCGAGTACTCAAAATTCGTCAGGTAAAAACAACAACGATTTATATGAATCTTCAAAATAAGAAATATGTAGAACGAGTTGGACGAAACCTCTACCAAGCAAAACAGAAATAATAAATCCCCGAAAGGGGATTTTTTTTAATTAGCTTTACTGAATTAATTGCTTAATGAGGGATATCTCCTATACTGGATGAATGTTAGAAATTCTCATTGTTCACTGATGAGCAAATAGTATTCGTGCTTCAGCTGCTGCTGTTCTGGTAGGAAAAGATATAAATAGATTTCACTATATCATTTTCTCATGATGAAATATGACATGAGAGTCTTCTTTATTGGATGTTTCGGAGGCTCTATCAATGAGGACAATTTTTTTGAAGCATATTTTTGATGCGTATCCTGCAATTGATACAAGAGAACTTGAAACTCGAATTATACTTGAGAGAGACTCTTATGATACTGAAGATAATGCTCAAAAAGTGGTTGCAATTATAGGAATTGAAAAAATATTTCATTTCACTCTTCTTTCGAGCTTATCTCATCTTCCAAGAATACGGAGTATCTATTTTCGTCTCGGCTTTCGTAATATTACCACTATTTCAGCCGAAAGGTTATTTTATGAAAATCGAATAAAGTCGTATTTTTGATATATTATTTCTTATGATATACTTAGGGCTGCTTTTTTGGAGATACCACTCTATATCCTTACTCAGTTTGTTTTTGGGAGGAAATTGATACGCTCAAAAACGATAAAAAGAACAACCTTATAGACATTATTATAAGAATCGAAGAGTTCCATGTATAAGAGTTCATTCTTTGAGGTTTTCTTGCTTTCGTATATATACTTTCACTGGTAGCAGGTATGTTTTTTCTTTGTCCGGAAATATACTTGTCTGCCAAGTGGAGTTCCCGATTGTTACTTCTACAGGAATAGAGCCCCATCATTGTACATGTTTATCCTCTATCCATCGAATATAATTCGCATCTTCTTGATTGATTCGTATAAAATACCATGATCACTTTCCTGCGGTATAGCGGAAAAGTGTAGATGAAAAAGTAAAAGTAGACATGTATGTAAATATTTTTATAATTATACTCTTATAATAAATATACTTATGTTCCGAGAAAAATGAAAAATTTTACTCATTCGTCATGCCGAAACACTCGCAAATAAAAATGGAGAACAAATAGGATATACGCATGATACAGATGTTCTTACTCCAGAGGGGGTTATAGAGTGCTATAAATTGGCACAATCTCTCAAGCAAGCATATGCATCTATTTTTAAAGAGAATCCTGTTTATATTCATCGTTCTTCCACAAATCGTACATATGAAACGATGAAGCATGTTATCGAAAGGCTTCCATGAAATTTTATTATAGAAACCTCATCTCCTTTACTCTGAGAAATCGATATGGGAGATATGATTTGAACCAAGGAGATGGCAGTTATAAAAGCTATTCTTCATGATCATACGAAACAAATTCCATGATGAGAGAGTCGTCTCCAGGTAGGAAAAAGAATGATGCAATATGTAAATTGACTCAATCCCCAACTCTCTCATATTATTTTTTCCCATGGAATTGCTATATCTTCACTTTTGCAAGAAGCGACATGAAAATGGGAAGAAAGATACAAGAAGGTAAAAAATCTTGATATTATAGAATTAGACTTACCTTAAAGGTTAATTTTCTCTCTTCTTTGGACCAGTTTCTCTATACCTCCTTCCTCGTAGTTCCTCTGGAAAGTGCTCTTGAGCACTTTTTTTCTCCTCGAGATTATGAGCGTATTCATATCACTTTCCATACCCTGCTTCTTTCATGAGGGTTGTTGGAGCATTTCGCAGATGAATTGGTACATCTAGATTCCCATATTCCTTTATATCCTGATGCATGAGTGTTTGAGCCATATATACACGATTATCTTTGGGAGCGAGAGCGAGATAATATGCACAGTTGAGAAGTGGGAGTTCACATTCGGGCATGCCCATTTTTTCACAGATTTCATAGACGCTATTTGTCAGTACAATCGCATGCGTATCGTATATATCTTCACTCGCGAAGTTCATCATCCGTCTCGCGATATACCGAGGATCCTCTCCACCAGCGAGCATCCGCCCTATCCAGTAGATAGCAGCATCGCCATCAGAGTCTCGGAGTGACTTGTGCATCGCGGAGATGAGATTGTAGTGTTCTTCCCCATTTTGATCATAGGTGAGGGATTTTCCTCCTGCTTCGAGGAGAGATTCTCGTGTGAGTTCTCATTCTGATTGGAGTATACAGGCTGTTTCAAGGAGATTCATCGTATTCCGAAGATCTCATCCGCCGAGGTGAGCGATGAGTTTAACTACTTCTTTTGGAAATACGATTTTTATGTACCTTTCTTGTATTTTATGGAGATTTTTTTCGAGAAACTTCTCGATTTCCTCTTCGGTTATTTTTTCGAGTATATATGTTCTACATCGAGAGAGGAGTGCGTTTATGACGGTAAAACTCGGATTTTCTGTCGTAGCACCGATAAGTGTGAGGACTCACTTTTCCACCCAAGGAAGCAATACATCTTGTTGAGACTTGGACCACCGGTGGATTTCGTCCAGAAAGAGTATTGTTTGTTTTCATTCAGTATAGTTTTTTTGCGCTTTTGCTATGATTTTTATGACATCTTCTTTTTTCGATAGAACTCATGAGAGATGAAAAAATTCTGCATCGAGAGAATTGGCTATAACTCGAGCGAGACTCGTTTTTCCACATCCAGGAGGTCACCACAAAAGTATCGAAGGAATACGACCTGCTTCGATAAATTTCCGTATAGGTTTTCCACTTCCGATAAGATGAGATTGTCCTACGAGGTCATCGAGCTTCTCGGGACGCAGAATTGAAGCGAGAGGCGTAATAGATGCTGAGAAGAGAGAATGCATAGAGAGAATTGTAGAGAATTCATATAAAAATACAATTTTCTCAAAATCTTTTGCAAAAAATAAATATACTCTATAATACAAAGTACTTTATATAATAATTTATGTATTATGGAAAATCCAAATATTTCAAAAGATGAAGCACTTAATACTATCAGTGCTATTCGTTCGGATATAAAAGATGATAAAAAATCCTCAAAAAAGAAAAGAGGGTTTCAGAGTCATTTTCTTTCTTATATTCTCGTTATTCTTATGCTTTGGGGAATTAATTGGTATTCTCTCATATCAAGTGGAAACTATGGTTGACATTCTGTTTGGTGGGCAATATACCCAACACTTGGTTGGGGAGTGGGACTGCTTCTTCATTTTATTCGTACTCGGTAGATATGATTGTTTTTCTTTTTGGTTTACTTGTTTCTATTTTATTTTTCCAGAAAATAGCTATGCTCCATCCTATCTTTACTGACATACTCCGCTTTCGTATAGCTCTATCACTTGCAAAAAATTCCTCTGATTTTAATAATCTCAAGACAGAGTTCCTCGCAACTGATGGGAACCTCAGCTTCCATCTAAGAAAACTTGAATCCGAATGAATTATTGTAGTCGAAAAAACATTTCAATGAAAAAAGCCCCATACGAGACTCTCTATCACAGATGATGGAAGAAAAAAGCTTATTGAACACCTCGACGAACTCGAGAAGATTATTCGAAATACATAAAAATCCTCAATTATATTGAGGATTTTCTTTTTTTATGGTGCATTATGTTCTGATTTCAAATTTTGATTATCTAGTGATCTAGGATTCATAAGAAATAAGTTAGTTAGTATATGGTTTTTTATCTTCTTGAAATAAAAGAAATTCTGATGATTCTTCTCATAACGGCGTAAAGCAAAGAGCCCCATAAATATTATTCAATTTGATTCAAAATAATCGATTTAAGTTTGTTAATTTCTCAATATTAGCTATTAGAGGGGATTCTTCCAAGAATTCATTGGTTGATGAAATAAGTTCTTCTATATCTTCTTCTAAAAAATATTCGTGATAAACACTTGCAGGATCTTCATCCTCCTCCTGTGAGTAAAACACTCTCGTTAGGAATGCTGCTTGTTCTCTTGAGAACGATCATTCTTCAATTTTATTAACAATTCTATCGTTAAAATTATCAGTAAAGTTTGTGAACGTTGTTTCAAGATTCATTTGGCTTATCTCTTCAATTAATTCTTCAATATTTTCATAAATTTCATCCAGTATTGAAGGAATATCGTTATCTAACAAGACATCTATTTCTTCCAGCATTTCTAAAAATCCATTCACATAGGAATATTGAGTATTTACTAAGTTGCTTTCAATGTATTCTGAAATAAGTTGGCTATCCTTATTTTTATAATCTTCTCATATTTTAGATTGCTTCACTAATGTTTCCTGTAGATGAATTAATGTACCTTTAAATTTGTTTAGTTCAAAACTCATTTTTTGAAAGTCTTCAAAACTCATTCAAGTATTTTCAATATATAGCATACTTCCGTGTCTTAATAGTATTTTTTGCTCATTAAGAGATACTTGTAATGCCTTGGATATTTCTGAAAGAGTATTCTGGTAAAAATTAACTGATACAAGATTAAAGAAATCAATACTTTCTTTTTGGAAATTTCCAATAAATGCGTCAATAAATTTTTTACTCTCGCTACTATCATTAATGAGAGTTCAGACTTCAATATTTTCTCCACATGAAATATTTTGAGAAGAGATTAAAAGAGAGGAGTTATGAGGATATTCTATATAGAAAAGTTTTGCATGACTCTTTAGACTAAAAGATATAGTTATTTTACATTCCTCAGGAATTATGGTATATAAATTTTGTATACTTTTCAAATAAGCTCTAATTTTTTCGGGCTTATTCTCAAAATTCGGATCATCCCTATGAATTTCATAGTATGAATTATAATCAGCTGATCATAATAAAATACATAACTCTCATTTAAAGGACTTATCAAGCTTTCCTATAAAATTTTCTATAGCATATAGGTTGCTATTATAAGATGCCATGACAATCCTTATAATAGAATCACTATTTTCATAAACCTCATTAAATAGTGGATTATAGAAAGATTTTTCTTGAAAAGAAGATAGTAGTTTCGTATACATAAAGTTAATAGTTGTCGCTAGGGTTATTCTTTGTTAGGTTAAATAGGTTTTACAAATCACATACTTGATGTATATACATTCATTTCTCAGAAAAAATATCACATATACTCTTCAATTTCTTCTAGATATGTTCTTAATGTAGATCAAGAACATGCTCATCATACTTCGCTAAAACTCGATGTTCAATGGGAAAGTTCATTACGTTTATCTCTTATAATGCAGAAATTATCCCCAGCATTTGTTGGAATAATGAGTCCTATTCCAAAACGGTTACATATTCATGAAATAGTATCTTTATCTAAATTTCACTGGGATCACATTGCCCTCCGTGTTAGTCTAATTTGAGCGTGATCTACTGCTATATTAATCATTTGTCATGTTTTCCTAGTATAGGTATCAAAATTCGCAAGTCTATCTTGGCAATCAAGGAATTCTACAAATATCCATCTTTCACGAATTTTGTCGGAAAGTTTCTTGTAAGGAATGTTGTTACTATGTATATAGTCGAATATAGTTAAAAATGTATTCTGTATTGGGTACTCTATTATGTTATATAACATAATGAAAACAGATCATTTCATTACACTTAAATTCTTTTCTCCTATATATGAAGAACTCATGCCTAAAGACTCCTCCCTCTCTATTAGTTGAATATAAGAAGAAATCTCCTGTACTCTATCATTAAAAATTCAAATAACACTCGTTAACATATTTATATATTGAGTAATTTATTTTTTACAAAATTTATTCTTCAATTCAATCTTGGATATGAATTGCTGGCATGTGTACTAACTTCCTTCTCAAATTCCTTAGAACTAAGCCAACTCATATCTGGTGTGGTAATTTCTGGATTTACTCTAAGAGCCTCAGCGACACCTACAGCAATTGCCTCAAATCTTACTCGAGGAGTTTGATTCTTTCATTCTTTAGCAAATCAATAAGGGAAATGATTGTTTACAAATGCAAGCATTCTCATAAATTCATCCCTTTCTTCCGGAGTACCACTCCTATCCTTATTATCGATTAAATATTTATCTAGAAATATACTCACATCATGCTTGAAGTTTTCTCGATTATTAAGGTATGCAAAGAATCTTAATACGAGTTCTTCAGGCTCCCTTCTATCTATGAGTTCTTTCTTAAACTTACATAATTCAGTAAGTAATGGATTATTTGCACACTCTGTAATAAATGCGGTATATTCTCATTTATATGCTCATCTTCTTACCTCGGCAGGATTTACTTTTCGTCAACTAGTATTTATTCTACTGAAGATTTCCTGACGGAATTGTTCGGTAGTATTTTGTTCTAATACAATTATTCGCAAACTTCTGTTTTTAAACTTTTTTTGCTGAGGTTCAGGAAGGTCAGAAAAATTAAATCCATTTAATTTTTCTAGCTTTTCAAGATTTTTGAGTTTAAAATCATTATTAATAAATGCTTCTATTGTTTGTATTCTTTGGGCTCAATCAATGATTTCTAATTCTCATGATTCCATTTCACAAACAAACATAAAAGGAATAGGAATTCACAGTATTACGGATTCTATAAATTTACATTTATTCTTTTCTTGCCATACGTATTCTCTTTGATAATCGGGAATATAAAAGTGTCACTCTTGGAATTGCTCTATAATATAACCAATAGTAAAATCCTTAACATTATAACTGATTTCTTTTTGTAAAGCCCTAATTTGTTCCTCAGCTTTTTGCTGTATCTCAAATGTAATCTTTGCCATAATATATAAATTTAGCAGTTAAATGTTTTATTTAAAATAAATTGTTCTATAAATATCGCCATTATACGTGGTGGTACGGCATTTGCAATTATAGTTTGCATAATTCCTCTATTTTTAATCGAATCAAACGAGAAATAGTCTGGAAATCATTGTATTCTTGCTGCTTCATGTGGAGTAATAACGCGTTTTTGGGTAGGATGCACATATCTTCCTTGTCACATTGATCAAAATCCACTTGTTATTGTTGGTGCTGGTAGCTCCTTTCTTAAGCGTCAATAACATGCATTATAGCTATGTTTCTTTAACTGATGACATAGAGGACGTAATTCGTCAGGTAAATCATAAACATCATTTTGAAATAAATAATCCATTCTTTTTAGATTTATTGGAGTGCCTTGTGAGGGGGTATCGAATAAACTACCTTCTTTTTTAAGAACATTCTCTAAATCGCTAATATAATCCCAAAGAACTTTAGTATCTATCTTATATGCACCCAGATCAATACTATCTAAGCTATTTTTTCTTGTTGCTATTTGAATATGTCTTTTTCGTTTCTGAGCTAATCAATATTCAGACATATTAATGATAAGAGGATCTTTATTTACAAAATATCATAAATCTTCTAGGTATCTTGCAGATTTTTGAACAACCTGATTTTTATCAAGTAAGACAGAAGAGACATTTTCAATTATTACAATTTTTGGTCGGATAATTTCGACAAACCTAATAACTTTCAGATATAAATTATTTCTAGGATCATTTCTTCTGGTGTGATTGTTTAGGTTTGAATGCCCCTGGCAAGGTGGTCATGCCATGATAATATCTGTATTGGCATATAGGTTTTGTAGTTCTTTTTCTTTTTCTGAAAATGGTTCTCAAATGTTTCTAGGTGTATAGTTGTTAATATCTCAATTAATAATTTGGCCCTTCTCACATAAAAGAGATGAGAAATTATTTTTATAAACCTCAATTGCCTCAGGATACAAGTCAATAGCAAAGTTAATAACTGGACTGTATCCTTGTGTTCTTATGGCTTCTGTGGCACCAAGTGTCATTCATCCACATCAACTAAAAAGATCAATTATACTAATTTCTCATTTATTTTTTTCAATTGAAGGACGTTTCTTTGTTTTTATCCAATTTAGATCACAAAGCTTATTTGTTTTCATAGTTTGTTTTCTCAAAATTAAAAATTACCCTTCCTTTTTCTCGTGTAAGTTGTATTTGGTATACAAGATCACGAATAAGCTCATACTTTCGTTCTTCGGGAATTCTTCCGAGTTTTTTCTTGTATTCTTCTGCTCGTTCAAGTACTACCCTTATTTCCTCTTCTTGTTTTATAAGAGCATTTATTTCTGATTCGAGCCTTCTCTTGAGAGATTCAAGATCTTGAATCTCAGGAAGAATATCTCTGGCAATATTTCCATAAGTTTCAGCATTATCTCAACCTTCAAGTTCTTTCCGAAGGGCATTTTTATGTGTAACTCGCAAAGAGACCACCTTTGCACTAACTTTCTCTAATTCTTCTTTAATTTCTTCACTTCTTTGTTCTGCGTTGTTTCAATATACGGAATCTTTGTATCTTTTCAATGCCTCTCATGGATCTTTTAAAAATCTCTCTATTTCATTCCAAACTACTTTGATAAGTTTTTCCTCAGAAATATCTCGATTCGTGCAAATATTCTCTTTGGAGACATTGTCTCTTTTCTTCCCTCCACACCTATAGTTTCAAGTCTTTTTATGTGAAAGATAGTAATTAAACGATCTGCCACATTCAGCACATTTTACAAGTCCTGTAAATATATGTGTCTCACCTCGTCTGTAAAGAACAGGGGATTTATCCAAGAGATTTTGGGCTTTCTGAAAGAGATTTTTATCAACTATTGGTTCACATGGAATTCTTACCCATTCTGATTCATCTCGCGGACGTTGTACGGACTTCCCATTCTCTTTTACGCTTTCCGTCTTATTACATATATAATCTCCCATATAAGTAGAATTACGAAGCATTCTTCCAATAGAATACTGTCGAAAAAGTCATGCATGGAGTTTCTTCGGAAGGTTTTCTCATAAGGCAAGTCTAGTATCGATATTGGTTCCAATCCCACGAGCTGTAAGAATTCGGGCAATCGCACCTGTTCAAAGTCACTCTTCGACAAACATAGAAAATATTTCTTTTACAATCTTTGCTTCTTCTTGATTTATAGCAAGTCGGTTTCATTTTCCATCATGTACTTTTTTATATCCAAAAGGAATATATTTCCCATAGACAATATATCATTCCATGGATTTTGAGAGCTTACCTTGCATGGTACGTTCTGCTATTGTTTCACGCTCTGCTTCTGCCATGGCTCCAAAAATTGCTAATGCAAGTTTCCCTGTATGTGTTGCAAGGTCTATATTTTCGGATTTTGACACAAAATTTATATTTTGATCCTTGAGAAAGTCGATGAACTCAAGAAGATAGGAAGTTTTGCGAAAAAGTCTATCTATCCGCCATACGAGAAGAATATCTATTTTCTTTTCATATATATCACTTTTTAATCGAGAAAGTGCGGGACGATCTGAAACAGGACTTGCTCCAGAGATTCACTCTTCACGGTACAGAAGAGTTTCTGAAGTAATCCATCAAATATCTTTATTAGCCTCTACATATGCTTTTAGTGTACGTTCTTGTGTATCTAATCAATAACCCTCTTGTACTTGCTCAGTTGTAGAAGCACGTACATATAAAGCCACTCTTTTAGGAGTGTCTGAATTTGGTATGTTACGATTTACTTTCGGCATATATTATCGTGAAAGAAGATAGAATATAGACATGAGGGACACTACCAAAATGAACACATAAACCATCATAAGGGCATATCCCTTAAATCGTCACTCAAATATATAGCGAACATATCGAACCATATCATCCATTGTTGGGGGATTTTTTCCATATTCAAATTCCCATTCTCTTTCTGGTTCAGGAGATTTCTTTTTCGTGTATGTGCGTTTCTTTTGTTCCATAGATTTATTTATCTTCGAGATACATATCTCGTGCGAGTTCATCGAGAGAAAGCCCAAGAACTCGTGCAGTTTTTACAATATTACGAAAGTATGGATTTGTGCTTTCTCCTCGCTCTATTTTAACATAACTTACAAATGGTATTCCTGCTTCTTTCGTGAGTTTATCTACAGAGATTCCCATTTCGTCTCGTCTCTTGCGGAGCCTTTCGTGCATCGGGATGAGCTTTCTTTTTCTTCACATAAATTGAATTTATTATATATATCTGATTATATAAAATATATCATTAAGTCAAGAATAGATATAAAAAATGATTTTATAAAAAAGTATTGATTTATTTTTGAATACTGCTATTATATTCGTGCCAAAATAATTATATGTTTCTTTTTATGTACCTCGTTTTAGGATACCAATGGGCAATTTACCCGTTGCCCTCCCTCTCTAAAACGAGGAAGCGTATAATTGTTTTGGCGAACATTAGTGGTAAATTGCCCATTTTTGTTTGCCAAAACAATCCAGAAAACACCTCATTATTTTGGTTATAAATCCCTATTTTATAACCATTTTTTTATGAGAAAATTACCCTTTCTTCTTTCTATTCTCTTCCCACTTGTTTCATTTACCTCTCTCACTCATGCAAGTAGTGGAGATATAATTATCTGAAATAAAACATATACTCAAGAACAAGCACAAAAACAAATCGTAGAACCTCTTATACAGAGAATACAAAAACAAAAGATAGCAAAGATAAAAGCTCGCATAGTGAGTATAAGTATCAAGCAATATACAAACAAGCAACAATCTGCACAAAAACAAGGAAACACAAACCTTGCAAAGTTTTACAGTGGAATTATCGATACTCTTAATGGAAAAGTGAATACTGCGAATACAGGAAGTACAAATAATACAGAAAACATAGCTAGTATAAATACTAGTACTACTCAAAATGTTGTAAATACTTATACAGTAAATGGGATGACATTCTCTTTAACAGCAGAACAAAAGAAAAACTCAGAAACTAAAGTCCTGAGTCTGAAATCATGATTTTGTGGAGATAAATGAGACTTCCTCATGCTCATAAAACAAAATGGATATAGCAATATATCTTATGAATATCATTTTGCTTCAACTCTTTCATATCAGGAATATGTAAATGGGGAAATGACTTGTTCTGTTCCATATAACGCAAATCGTGGCGGACTTGGGACTACTTCAAATCAAACAGGACTTTCCTGAGTGGCATATGAACAAGCTAAAACTGAATGAGAAGTACGAACAGATTATTTCAACCTAAAAGATATTCTCACAAAAGCTCAATTTTTAGAAATGATAGCGAAAGATTATGGCTGAACAAGTTCTTATGCGTATCAATTTGCACAGACTCTTAGCTTCTCTAAATAGCTTCTTTTCTTTTTAATCTTTTCATTTTATGAAACCTCTATTTTCTTTCGTTATGTTACTGACCACTCCTTCTATAATTCTCTCATCATGTAGCAATACAGAGAGTAATAAAACTATACCACCTAAAGAAGTGGTAGTGTCAACTCAGAAAAAAGACATAACAGAATCAGTTAAAGATACTATTCAACCTTCCACTAATGATAACAAAAAATCTCGTGGATGTGATTCTATGGAAGCATGAGCATCATGTGATGGTGGAACAATTTATGCAGGTTCAAGATATATGGTCACTCCAGCATGATGTAGTAATGCCTTTGCTCCAGTTTGTACAGGAACGGTAGATAACCAAAAATACACAATCGATGAAGCAAAGATATATTGTGATAATCTCCGTTATGGAGGATATGCTGACTGGCATCTTCCTTCAAAAGACGAACTCAATCTTCTCTACCAAAATAGATTAAGTATAGGTTGATTCGCTCCGAAAGTTTATTGGTCATCTACAGAAGATACATATACATTGAGATGGTTTCAGAGCTTTGAGGATGGAAACCAAAATTCAGAAGGCGGATATCAGTCTGAACTTGTAAGATGTATTCGTAGAATGTAATTGTACATATAACTCACTCAATCCCTCTGATCCCGAGAGGGATTTTTCATGCCAAGTATTGCTTTCATAAGAAACAATACTATACTATTTTGTGTAATCTGTAGATAATTCTTATTATATCTGAGCTGTTTTTAATTGTATCTGATGTGACTCTAATTATATCTGAGCTGCCCATAATAATTACATGAGATGTTCCTTTTATATATGACCTGTCCATTTTAGGATAAAAGTATATACATAATAATTCCATGTTGGCTCTAAATACAGGAATATATAAGCAATCTTCGAATAATTCTTGTATATACATATCCTTTTATACACACTATGCGGAAAGACTACCAAAAAAACTGACTTCCCCCCATCTTCTCAGCTCTTGGAAAAAGAAAGCCACTTCCCATGTTACAGGAAGAACAAGAAGAGGTATTTGAAGTAGTAGAAATTCCAAAAGAAATAATTCCTTCTATTGAAGAAATGCCGTTCTTTGATATTACTGACTCCTTTTGACTCAGAATCGTAACACATAGAGAGACAGGATATATAATGCTTCTTAAAGATACTCTCAGAGCCTATATATTTGGTTGTGTATCTTGTCTTGAATATACTCTCTATAATGAAGCTACATGAAAAGAAGAAACAGTAGGTTATGTACGATGAGATATTACAAGTATTCCTGAAATAAAGAGACCTGAGATACAAGAAAAGTTTCTGTTTCAGCCAACAGACTTTGAAGAATATCCAAGAGGATATCCAAGAGAAACAGAGACTCACTTTGCAAAAGAATATCGCACTATACGAGTAGAAGTAAATGGAAAGATGAAGAAACAGAAAGTAAGTACAGAAAGACCTGTAAAAACAAGAGAGAAATGGAACTCAGCTGAAGAATGGGGATTTAAACTCCTCCTTGAACACTCAGTTCCTCTCGAAGAACTTGCCCTCTTCTTCCAAGATACCATACGATGTATGAAAGAACGAGCTAGGTCGAGAGGATATTGGAAAATACTCAGAAGCCGAGAACTCGAAGTAAGAGAATTACAAAGAAAACAAGAGGAAGAATGGAAAGAACAATGAATGTTTCTCAAGGATGGAGTTCTTATGAGGAAAGTGAGGAAAACAAGAGAAGGAAATTAGAAAAAATTCTGAAATTCAAAACACAAAAAATCCCCTAAAGAAGGGTAAATTTGATTGTTTCAAATGTAAAGAATTTACAAAGGAAAGTATTGGGTAGAATAAAAATTGATCAAGCTTTATTGATCAATTTTTATTTAATATCTATATGTCTATGCTTATCTATAAACCATTATTCAGAGAACTCGTTATAAAATATGATCTCAAAATCGATAAGAGAGTTCTTGAGAAGATTTTCTCCTGAGAGTGAACCATCCATTGTAATACTGCTGTAAAGATCCAAAAGGAGCTCTGAAGAGTGATATGAGAGTCGTTTCCCTTGAGAAACCTTTTCTTTCTGGATGAATTGAAGTGATATGAGAAGGAAAGAAAGGTTATATATGAATATTCAGGGAATCCTCTTTCGAAAGAGGAATGGATTAGTGTAGTAAGATATGTTATAGAGAAGAGATGGTATCCTTAGTGTAAAACAAAAAAAGACCTATTAACAGATCTTTTTTTATTCAATTTAATCTCTATCAAAGAAAAACTCTACATAAACGAATTTATCGTAGTTTCTTTCATCTTTAATGGGAGATTGAGAAAATAATTGAAATCAAGATTTTAATGGTGCCCAAGAAGGGACTTGAACCCTTACACCTAACGGCAACGGCTTCTAAGACCGTCGTGTCTACCAATTCCACCACCTGGGCAAATATGTCGTATCTATGTGTTTTTGTCGTGTACCCCTCTTCGCTTTGCTTCGGGGGTATGGCTCCGATGGGACGTCTGTTTCACAGACTCGCATCTTCGCACATCTACCAACTCCACCACCTGGGCATACTTAACTTTTCTGGTGCTCGAGATGGGACTTGAACCCACACACCCGAAGGCATACGCGTCTGAGACGTACGTGTCTACCAATTCCACCACCCGAGCGAGCAAACTGCAGTATAGAAAAAAGGCAAAAGAAAGCAAATTTTTCATCTAAAAATTCGCAAGAAAAACTCTTTTTGACATTTCCACCTTTTTCCATATTATGCCCGCGAATTTTTGGATTTTATTTCCACACTATCCATAATTTATCTTTTATCATTCTTTATTTATGGCTATCTCAAAGGATCTCCGAAATATCCGAAACTTCGGTATCTGTGCTCATATCGACGCAGGTAAAACAACGACTTCTGAACGAGTTCTTTTCTATACGGGTATTAATCACAAGATTGGTGAAGTACACGATGGTGGTGCGACTATGGACTGGATGGAACAAGAAAAGGAAAGAGGTATTACTATTACTTCAGCAGCGACAACAACTTCATGGAAGGGTGTTCAGCTCAACCTTATTGATACTCCAGGACACGTAGACTTTACTATCGAAGTAGAGCGTTCTATGCGTGTTCTTGATGGTGCTGTTGCAGTATTTGATGCATCACAAGGTGTAGAACCACAATCTGAAACTGTATGGAAGCAAGCAGATAAATATGGAGTTCCTCGAATTGCCTTTGCAAATAAGATGGATAAAACAGGTGGAAACTTCATGATGACATATGAATCTATCGTAAAGCGACTTGCAGGAAATAAAGTAATTCCTATCCAACTTCCTATCGGTCAGGAAAATGATTTCTCTGGAATCATCAACCTGATTAATATGAAGGCATATAAGTTCGATGGAAAAATGGGTGAGGTTGTCGTTGAGTTTGAAATTCCAGAAAACATGAAAGCAGAAGCTGAAGAATGGCATGGAAAGCTCGTCGAAAAGGCAGCTGAGCAAGATGATGAACTTATGAACAAGTTCTTCGAAAATGGAACACTTTCTGAGGCTGAAATCAAACAAGGTCTCCGCAAGGGTGTTATCTCTGATGCAGTATATCCACTTATGTGTGGTTCAGCTCTCATGAATAAGGGTGTTCAGCTCGTTCTCGATGCAGTTGTTGATTTTCTTCCATCCCCTCTTGATATCAATGAAGGTACTATTACTGGAACTGATGTTGATGATGTTGAAAAGAAGATTGTTCTCAAACAAGATCCAAATGAAGCTCTTGGTGCTATCGCATTTAAGATTATGACTGATCCGTTTGTAGGTCGTATTACATTTGTTCGCGTATATGCTGGTACACTCAAGTCGGGTTCATATGTATTTAACTCTGTTGCTGGAGAAAAGGAACGAATCGGGCGTCTTCTTCAGATGCATGCGAATAATCGTACAGAAATCGAAGAAATCCCTGCCGGAAATATCGGTGCGGTAATTGGTCTCAAGGATACAAAAACTGGTGATACTCTTTGTGATGAAAATCATCCAATTGTTCTCGAACGAATGGTGTTTCCAGAACCAGTTATCTCTATCTCTGTAGAACCAAAAACAAAGGCTGATCAGGAAAAGATGGGTATGGCTCTCAACAAGCTTGCTGAAGAAGATCCTTCATTCCGTGTTTCTACAAATGCTGAAACTGGACAAACAATCATGGCAGGTATGGGGGAACTTCACCTCGAAATCCTCGTTGATCGTATGAAGCGAGAATTCAAGGTTGAAGCAAATGTTGGTGCTCCTCAGGTTGCATACCGTGAAGCTATTACTCAGTCTGTAGTTGATGAACGCGGAGTTCATAAAAAGCAGTCAGGTGGTCGTGGACAATTTGGTGATGTTACTATCACATTTGAACCTATCACTCCAGAAATGCGAGCTGCAGATCCAGAAGGACTCAAGGGTGAAACAGTATTTGTAAACAAAATCGTCGGTGGTGTGATTCCTCGTGAATTTATCCCTGGTGTAGAAAAAGGACTTCTTACTGCTTATACTCGTGGTATCATCGCTGGATATCCTATCGTTGATGTTCGTGCGACACTTACATTTGGTTCTTACCATGATGTTGACTCAAACGAACTCGCGTTCCGTATGGCTGCTATCAAGGCATTCCGTCAGGCAGCTCGCAAGGCGAAACCAGCCCTTCTCGAACCAATCATGCTCGTTGAAGTAAATACTCCAGAAGAGTATATGGGTGATGTTCTCGGAAATCTCAACTCAAAACGAGGACAGATTATCGAAATGACAGAGCGAGGTCTCGCAAAAATCATCCGCGCATATGTTCCACTTTCTGAAATGTTTGGATACTCTACAGATCTCCGTTCATCGAGTCAGGGTCGTGCAACATACGTAATGGAATTTGCTCACTATGCTCAGGTTCCAAACAACATCACAGAAAAGATCCGTGCAGAACGCGGTGTGAAGTTTGAGGAAGATGACGAAGAATAAGAAACATCTCGAAAAAGCCCTTTAATTGTTTGAAAAGACGAATAAAAGATGGTACAGTATTTTGGCAAAAAATCCCCTTCAGAAATGAGGGGGATTTTTATATATTAAATATATATTTTGTCTAGCTAATTTTAAAAATTGTTCTAAAATGTAACAGAAATGTAACAATTCATTTATACAATGAAAATGCATTTATTTTATAATATTTATCTTATGAATATTCGTGCTTTATTTTCTTTATTCCTGATACTTTTTAGTATCCCTCTCCTTCATAGCGTTTCTGCAGCTGGTACAATTCCTCGAGACTGACTCCGTCTCGAACTACTTCTCGCTACAGGTGCACAGGATACGAGTGGAAACAATCGTCCTGTTACTGCGACAGGTATTGCTCCAACCTATCAGGTAGACCCAGTATATGGAATTCCGTATGCGCAGTTCTCTGGAAGTGGATGACTCCGTGTGAATACTGCATGGACTGCTGGAGCGAGTGATGACTTTACCGTTTCATTTTGGATGAGACATTCTTGAATCTTTCAACAAGAAACAACTCTTACAGGTATGATGGATAGGATTCGTATAGCCCAACCATACTCTACACCTTCAGACTTTCGAAATGAGATTTATTATACAACTCTTGCTCAAGATATTTTTGTAACCGCTGATAGTGGATGAATGAAATTGATAGTTGATAAAAATTGAAAATGTTCTTTTAAGGGAGGATACTGAACTACTCTTTTACAGAGTTTATATGCTGGTGCTGAGCATGATTGATGGAAGTGGACTACAGTTTATCAAAATGAATATAGAATAGTTGAATCTTGAAATAACATGCAGGATAGTTTTTCTTGCCCAAATATCTTAAATAACAAATGGCATAATATTATTATGAAGAGGAAACAATGAACCTTTTCTATTTATATTGATGGTATAGAAGTAATGAAAACTTTAAATAATGCAGTTTCATTAAATAGAGTTATAGATATTTGATATACTTCAACTGATATAGGTGCTTACTCTTGAAAATTTACACCTTCACAAATAAACACCTTAGTTAACTCTAAATACTTGAACTCATGAATAGCCTGATTTCGTATTTATAGTAAATCATTAACTGATGATGAAATTGAGGCACTTGGTGATGAATACCGATATGCCCAGTCAGATCTCGTTGGTGCTGGAAATATAACTCTCGCTATGGAGAAGTATGCAAAACCAAACCTTACTATACAGCTTAAATCAATCGCACCGAATCTCTCAAAGGATACGGTCGAATACCAGTATAGTACAGATGGGAAAAAATTTTCGGGGATTACAGATATCATAGATATATCTAGTTCGACAGGATTTCTGAATTATAGAGTGAATTTAAATCTCTCCTCAGTTCCAGATGGGAAAGTAAGTATTACTCTGAGAATTAAATCGGGAGATACTTATCAAAATATCGGAACAATATCTTTTAATAAGCTCGATGCTACTGTCGGAATAACCATTAACCAACCAGCTTCTGATATTGCTACATCAAAGACTATTTCAGCTACGACGGAAGCATGAAATGTTCTCTATATGTCCCAAACTCGATGAACCGTATGTGATTCTACTATTACTACTTGGGAAGATTACTCTGATCTCACATTTACCACTAAAAATGATAACGGTATTCGTATTTGTTATAAATCAGTAAATTCTGCGACAAATAAAACTATATATAAACTCTCTGCTTCGATACAGTGAATACAATCTCTAGATGATCAAAAAGTAAAGGGATATACTTTGTTTAATAACTATATTTATTGGACGAAAAGTTATTATCAAAAATCTGATGATTCAACTTCAATGGTACTCGATTTGCTCAATTCCGCAAAACAGAGAACAGACTCATACGGATGGCAGTGACAGTGGACATGATACAGTACAAGCTCTAGTAATGTTATTACTATGACGGATATTAATGGCGACTGACTTGTAGACTTTTTGTATCATTCAACTGACCCTGTTCGTCGAGCTATCCTTATAAATAATGGAAATTATACTTTTAAAACAGTATATAAATGTGCTATCGATATCGAAATGAGATGGGATACATTTAACTATATTCCAACAGGAAATACTATTTATTACGGAGACTGTGCTGATCCAACTCGCTAATCTTTCACTTCGTATACACTATGAAAAAACTTACCAGTCTTTTCCTCATCAGCTCAATCCTTCTTTCCCTTTTTCCTCCAGATATTTTTGCCCTTTCGACCGCTGTAAATAGTCCAGAGAACTATCCAGGAAAGATGGATGTAAAAAATGTAAATGGTCTCGGAAAGAATCTCTCTACTGACTTCTTTGGAGGAGCGATGACCTTTCGCTATCCATTTGTTTTTCCGAGTGGTTCTCGCGGTTTGACACCAACTGTCGAACTCTCGTATAGTTCGAATAATACTGATGCATTTTCTCCGTATGGATATGGATTTTCTCTCTCATTGCCTCGAATACAGCGGAGTGCGAAAAAGTGAGTGAGTGAACTCTATATGGGGAATGAATTTTCAGCGTTTTGAAATGACTTGATTGCCCAACCTGGAAGCGTTTCTCGCTATCGTTCGAAGGATGGGAATGATGTCAATATATATACGAAAACTTCTTCAGGATGGCTTGTTCAAATGTCTGATGGAAAGAAACTCACTTTTGGTGCGAGTCCTACATCGAGAATTGCTGATACACAAAATGTAGAGAAAATCTATGCATGGATGCTCGAATCAGAAGAAGATATCTTTTGACACAAGGTTCAATATGAGTATCTCCAGAATGGAGGACAACCGTTCCTCTCTCGTATCCTTTATGGTTTTGATACAGCTTGACAGAATCCTCTCTATGAAGTTCGATTTTCCTATGTTGATAAGACAGCGTCACTCTCGAGTTATAAAACTCAGTTTGAGATAAAAACAACAAAACTCCTCTCTGATGTGAGTCTCTTTGCCTCAGGAAACAGAGTTCGTTCTTATGTCTTTTCATATGATGCTCTCGATGTGCCAGTATCTCACCTCGTGAGTATAGGTGAAACTTCGCCGAGTCTGAATCTTCCAAAAATGGAATTCATGTATGGGGAATGACAATTTCGTCATATGATAACGAAAGTGAACAATAATCGATGATGAACTGCTCGTTTTGAGTATACACCTTCGACAGGATATAGAACAGGGAGTGGTGAAGTGATGAACAATAAACTCCCGTTTATGGTGATGACTCTCTCTCGCCAAACTCTCGAAGATAGTATAACAGGAATAAAGAGTACAGAACAGTATGAGTATTCTTCGGGAGCTTATTATTACGATAGTGCTGATATATGGGGTCGTGAGTATGTTGGATTTGGACGAGTGACTATTTCTGATGAGAAAAGAAAGAAAATTCTTTCCTTCCACCAGTCACAAACAGCAGAAAAGGATATATTCAAATTCGAAGACCATATCGCGAAAAAATGACGACTATACCGAACACAGATTTTTGATAAAAATACAGGAAAACTCCTCCAAGAAGAGCTCGTTCAGTATGATATGCGCCCAATTTTTGGTGAGAGGCGACTGGTTTTTCCGAAACAAAAACTCCAAATCGAGTACGGTCAAGATGGTCAGAAAAATGCAAAAGCAGATACATATCTGTACGATAATACAGGAAATCTCCTCGAAGAATCTCATCATGGATTCGTGAATGCTGATATAAATGATGGAACATGGATAGAGATTCCAGGTGATGAAACAAAAATTATCAGAACCTATATAGAAAATCCAGTTCTTGGTATCAGTAAATTGCCTGTATCTGAAAAAGTATATGGTTTTTCTGGTGAACTCCTCTCTGCAAGTTGTATAGAGTATGATGGCCTCTCGACGGGTGCTACCTATGGTCTCGTGACGGCAAAAATCCTTGAATGAAATTCATGAACACTTGACCAGAAAGAATTCTTTTCTTATTCCCCAACAGGAATGAATATAGAAAAAAAAGATGCTCTCGGAAACACAACAAGTAGTCTCTATGATGCCCATGATATAGCTCTCACTTCTACGAAAAATCCTCTCTGATGGGAGACAAGGTATCTCTATAATTATACTGTCGGCAAGCCAGAACAGGTAACCAATCAAAATACGGTCATTACTCGAACGACCTATGACCCATGGTGAAGAGAGTTACAAACATTTTTGAACTTTGATGGAGCGGACACTCTTGTTTCAGAGAAGATCTATGACGATACTTCTCTCCCGAATAATATCACTTCTTTCTCGTATTTTGATACTTCTCGAAAAGATAAAAAACTCCAAAAAGCTTGGCTCGATGGATGGAGTAGAACTATCAGTACTCTTTCGAGCATGAAAGATGATGGACAATATACTCTCTCACATATTCGTTATGATAGTGATGGAAATCCTCTCTATGCGAGCTATCCATATTTCGTAGTATCTTCTGACTGGCAAAAAGATATTCTCCCATATGGTGCAGGGAATGGTGAGTCTTATCGTACAAAGATACCATGAGTGAGTTATGACTATGATACGCTCGGGCGTATTATCCGAGAGAAGACCTCTCGTGGTATGACAGAAAAAACCTATGCACTCAATACAGAAACTCTCACGAACGCTCTCGGTTACAAGACGATGAATACGTATGATGTCTATGGAAACCTCACATCTGTACAGGAAAATAATGGAAAACAAGATATCATCACTCGATATACCTACGATGCCCTGAATCGTCCTCGAATTCTCCGAGATGCTCTCGGAAATATCCGTACATGGGAGTACGATGTCCTCGGCCGTCTCACCACTGCTTCAGATATCCACGCACCGAGTGATACGACATACGGAATCCGAAAATATAGTTATGATGCCCTCGGCCGTCTCAAAACCTATGAAAATCCAAATGGAGAAAAAGTATCCTATAATTACGATACCCTCAGTCGACCTCTCACAGAAAACTTCGGAACACTCGGAGTACGAAGCTATACCTATGATGTTGGAGCTCGTTCTCTCGGAACACTTTCTACTGTTACCGATACTGGCACGACCGTTTCCTATACCTACGACCCTCTCGGTCGCAAGATACGTGAAAATCGCACTCTCGGAAATACATCATACCTTATTTCCTATACCTACAATCTTGCCAATACCCTCACGAGCCTCGTCTATCCTGATAACGGACGAGCAGAGTATGGCTATAAAAATGGATTTGCTGATACACTCTCTTATACCGATGCATGATGACAAAGAAATACTCTTATCACGGGTATGAGTTACAGTCCAAATTCGACGATGAATACCATTAACTATGGAAATGGTGTCATAAAAACTATCGATCGAGATGCAGACTACAACTACCGTCTCACGCATGTTCGTTCGAGCCTCTCATGAAGTAGTCTCCTCGATACGAGCTATACCTACGATGCTGTTTCAAACATCACTCGTATAGTCGAAAATGGTATCGATCCACTCCGTAAAACGGTGGACTATACCTATGATCCTCTCGGTCGTCTTCTCTGATCAAACTCAGTCTATGCGGTCTCGGGATATGGCAGAGATACGATAAAAAACCTCTCCTATACCTATGACCCTCTCGGGAATATCCTCTCGGCAACAAGTGTCGGAAGTTATAGTTATAGTGGAGAAGGATATGCGAATCCTCATGCTGTCACGACAGCAGGAAATACGAACTATACCTATGATGTCGCAGGAAATACTATCACTCGAACGACCGCAGGTATAACCCTCGGATTCTCCTACTCGCCATATGGAGAGATGCTTTCCTCCACGAAAAATGGAGAAACAACTGCCTATACCTACGACCATACTCGCCGTCGTGTTATAAAATCATCTCTCGGACTCATAGAACATCATGTCATCGATGGTTATGAAGTGGAATATGAGAGTGGAGCTGTCGTGCCAGTGAGTACTATACAGTGAACAAGTAACAATACAGGCATAACAAATTCGGGAAGTAACTATGAATGACAGAATCCTATCATTACGAATTCAGGCACTACAAATACATGAGTAGTGAATACCTGAGCCACCAATACCTGAACGAGCTATACTTGAACTACGAGTACAGGTATATCCCTGAGTGATTCTGGAGCTACTTCTACAGGCTCGATGACATCGACAGGTGAGACAAGCACAGGAACAATGAGTACTGGAACTATAGACACAAATACCTGAACACTCGATAGTTCTCTAACCAATACCTGAGAAACCGGCACTTGAACCCTCTCTGGAAGTGGACTCTCGAGTACTCAGTATATGTTTATCGCTGGGTACGAATCGTCATCTCTCTCGGGTTCTACTCCTGCCACGCTCACCACCATCCTCACACATATTATGCTCGGTGATGAGCGCATCGCTACTTTCCAGACTCAGTCAGATGATAGTCCAAAAACCCCTGATGATGATACCCTCATCTACCACCTCTCCGACCATCTCAACTCTTCCTCCCTCGACCTCTCATCCACAGGTATAGTACTCCAAGCCATAGACTATGAACCATTCGGAAAGTCTATCACCTATGAAGTAACAAATAAGAGAATCAAATGAAAGAAGTGATGATATACCAACAAGTACCAATTCTTGAGCAAACAACTCGATGATGAAACAGATTTACAATACTTTGAAAAAAGATATTATGATAACCGTATCTGACGATTCACGACAGAAGACCCTGTCTACTGGGAAGTATGACTCACCAAGAGACCATGACAGTACTTCACTGACCCACAGCAATGGAATAGTTACAGTTATGTACGCAATAATCCAATTACTTTGACAGATCCCACTTGAGAACTCATTGATTATACTAAAATTTATAAAGATGAGAAAACAGGGAATAGCTATTATCAGGCAACAAACTTTACCCTTCAAGATGCAGATGCTCATTATCGTTCAAATAATGCAACAGCAATACGAGTCTCGGCAGATGAAATAGATACATCTTTTATAACGCCAACATCGTTTAACTCGATAAATAGTATAATTATATCATGAGTTCCTTGAGAATATATTTTCTCTGGTAATGCAGCAAAGCAATCAATGACTACTATTCCACCATGAAAAGACTATCAAGTATTTGGAGACCTTACTTTTAAAACAGAATGAAAGCTTATTATAAATGCTGATTGATCATGGTCTTTTAACTGAACTTTAAAGATATATGACGATATTTATGATTTCACAGTTACGAAGAGTGATTGGGCTGATATTAGTCGTTTTGGGAGAAATATACAAACTTTATGATTAGCGAAATTTAAATATAGTAATCAAGGCACTCCATATAGTATCCAAATTCGCTGAGAAAAACCACTGCAATGAAGTGGTGGACCAAGTGTTCCTACTACATGAGAATGATGACTGAGTACAAATTGATCATCAAAAACTCAAAAGAAAGCCGATTTGTCTAACTGACCTTTGTTAAATTAAAATATGAAGAAAGTAATTATCCCAGTTCTTATATTGATTATCTCCATTTTGTTATTTCGAGAAGTATCAAGTGTCGATGAATACGAGGCAAAAGAAATTGCTAAAAACCTTATTTCTGAAAAAGGATATAATCATTCATGTGGTGGTAAATTTGAAAAATACCTTCTCTTGAATAAGAAAAATCCATTAATTGTTCCAGGTATTGATACATCTGGATATACTTTTGAATCAAATAATGGAAGATGTACGCTTATTATATATATATATAAATATTGGTGAGGATATAAGTACGCTCTAGATCCTCATTAAATTTATAAAGAACAATCAAAATAAACTCTCTCCGACCATCTCAACTCTTCCTCCCTCGACCTCTCATCCACAGGTATATTGCTCCAAGCTGTAGACTATGAACCCTTCGGAGTCTATCACTTACGAGGTTACAAATAAGCGAATAAAAGAAAAAAAATGAGGTTATGTAAATAAGTATAAATTCGCAAACAAACAGGAAGACACCGAGACTGACTTGCAATATTTCGAGAAACGGTATTATGACAATAGAATAGGAAGGTTTACGACAGAAGACCCTGTCTTTTGGGAAGTAGGACTTACCAAGAGACCATGACAGTACTTCACTGATCCACAACAATGGAATACATATTCATATGTAAAGAATAGTCCCCTCATCTATACAGATCCAACAGGAGAATGTTTTGGTGATGATAGTATGAACTGTTTGGATAGATATAAGCAAGATGTTGCCGATGCTATTAATTCTGATAGTTGATTTCTTAGATGGACAGGCTATGTTGCTCAACAAAATATAGTAGAGCCTACTGAATCTACCATTGATGATTGAAAGGAGGCACTCAAATGAGATAAAAAAGCAATAGCAAGACTAGCCTTTACTGCTGTGAGTAATACTCCTGTAGGAAAATGAGCTAAATGAATATCTGCGGTAGTAAAGACTACAAAAATATTTGATGCTAATAGGATTAACCATATTTTCTGAAAGACTGCGCATAATCTTTGAAAATTACTTGATACCTTCTGAGGAGACTCTCAAAAGGCATTAAGAGAAGCAACGGATGCTGCAAATAAAGCTTTAGCTGATTGAAAATTAATAATCTGAAAGGATGGAGTTCTCCCTAAAGAAGGAATTATTCTTAATGTTTGAGGTGTGGATGTTCGTATGATTGGGGGTGTTGTTAAAGATGGTAAAGTTGAAATATCTTCTTTAAGTAGACAATGATTACAATAATTTTTATGATTATGAAAAATACTTTTACTTTAGTACAAGATATATTAATCTATTCAAAGAAACATGAACCAAGCAAAGGCAAGCTAATTGATGCTAGAATGCTTGAATTAAAAATAGCCTCAGTTGAATATACAGGCGTGTGACTATATATTAATTTTTTTGAGCCAATAAAAAAAATAGCTGAATTTACATTATTTGGTTATATATGAGTAGACTGAAGAATAGAATTCGACAATAATTGAATTTTATTCGACTTTATTATATCATATGAAAATTGATATATAAAAATAATTGAAATAGTAACATCGGAGAGTATTGATTGGGATGGGAATTTTACATCTTATGTAATTCATACATAATATTTGTCCTTATTTCAATTATTTCAACTCTTCTTCCCTCGACCTCTCATCCACAGGCATGCTCCTCCAATCTGTAGACTACGAACCCTTCGGTAAGTCCATTACCTACGAAGTCACAAAAACAAGTACCAATTCTTGAGCAAACAACTCGATGATGAAATATATAACCCTTAATTATTAAACAATTATTAAATTTTATTTTCTTTTGACCGATATTTTTCGTTCCGTATAATCGGACTACTTTAACTTTTTTTCTATGTTTCAATTACTGCGAACAAGTTTTGTTGGTGCTATTCTTCTCTGTGTCACCCTTTTTTCTACTACAGTTTCGGCTGCTGGAGATGATATAACGTATAAATCAATCTTTAAGCTCAAGGCATATACGAGGGATGTCATCAGTGGAAATTATTCATTTTCCCATTATGGAAGTGCGGTTCTCGTAGATGCAAATCATATCGTTACAAATGCTCATGTCATTCTCGATGCAGATGGAGTTGCACCGACTGGATACTATGAAGTATGTAAGTCAGAAAATACAAAAAAAGTTCCAACATGTTTTTCTACAGCAAAACTCGTTTCATATGATACTATCACGGATTTAGCAGTATTGGAGCTTCCTTCTTCGATTAAAGATATCTCTCCAGTTACTCTCACTGATACAAAAGATGCATCAGTTGCATCATCAGTCGTTGTCTATGGATATCCTGCAATTGGTGGATATACGATTACTCGAACAGAGGGAAAAATCGGAGGGAGTGATGGTGATAAGTATAAATTTGATGGAACTATTGATCATGGGAACTCAGGAGGAGGGGCATTTGATGCGAATGGCAAACTCATGGGAATTCCCTATGCGGTAAAATCTGACAATGGAATGATAGGGTATATTATTCCTGCATCTCTTGTGAAAAAATTTCTCCTCGGAAAAACTGATAATATCCAAACATATACAGAAAAAACAGAATCAAACTTTGTATCATATATAAAAGGCATAGAGGCTCTCTATAAAAATACAAATCTTCTCAAAACAAAATATGTCGAGATAAAAAATGCTGGAAAAACAGGATTTACACTCGTAAATTCTCTCGCATCAAATTCGTGAGATATATTTGTGCATCAGTTTATGGATACAAATAAACGGGTAATTATGGCAGTGGGATGTTCGAGAGATACTTATACAACATGGGCAGGCCCTATTGAGTATCTTCAGCAAAAACTCAACCTTCCAGACCTACAAAATGTAAATGAGATGCTTATACAACATGGGCAGGCCCTATTGAGTATCTTCAGCAAAAACTCAACCTTCCAGACCTAGAAAATGTAAATGAGATGCTTATACAACATGGGCAGGCCCTATTGAGTATCTTCAGCAAAAACTCAACCTTCCAGACCTACAAAATGTAAATGAGATGCTCACATTCTCTGGTTTTATCGATACAAGTAACCAAAAGTTCGCCCTTGAGTATAAGGATACAAAGAAAACAAAGGGGGATAAGGCTACTCTTTACTATATTTTTGATAAAAGTGCGCCAAATTGTTCTGTAGCTGTTTTTGCAACAGATGGACTCTGAAAAGATAAAGCCCTCTATGAAAAATGAGTTAAGCTCATAAAGGCTATTAAGTTTACGAATCCAACTTCTGTTTCTTCTTCCTTTAGTTCGAGCTTCTTTAATCTGAAAAAAATTCCAAAGAATGTGATAGTATCAGAAG
>Ga0209594_1000269_pt1 | contig 36665 bp, 32 predicted proteins | sample AshMeaCrysSpring_FD_184126 | JGI IMG/M metagenome (GOLD analysis project Ga0209594, IMG submission 184126) | Groundwater microbial communities from Big Spring, Nevada to study Microbial Dark Matter (Phase II) - Ash Meadows Crystal Spring... | ecosystem: Environmental > Aquatic > Deep subsurface... | reverse complement strand
ATACGACCTCGCGCATGATGGTTTCCAAATCCCTGACGACGGATGGCCATGAAAGCGATTCTGCGGTTATCCGCGCCTGATGACCGATGGCGAGGCGCCGGGTCGGATCGAGGAGGCTTTCCGCAGTCTCCAAATAGGCGGTTTCGTCGGATTTTCTGACCTTGAGCCCATTGTCACCGTGGCTGATGTGCCATGCTGCGGCGGCGTAATCGTAAGAGAGCGTGGCGAGACCGCTGGCCATCGCTTCGAGCAGGACGTTGCCGAAGGTTTCCGTCTCGCTGGGGAAGAGGAGCAGGTCGGCGGAGGCGTAACAGTCGGCGAGTTGGGCTCCGGTCCGGTATCCGGCGAAGTGGACTTCCGGGTGTTGTCGTTCAAGCTTCCTTCTGGCGGGGCCGTCACCAACCACGACGCAAATGACATCCTGGCGGGACTGGCGCATGCGGTCGAAAGCGCGGATGGCGAGTTCGATGTTTTTTTCCGAAGAGACACGGCCGACGACCAGGGCGACGGGGGTGTCTTCCCGGGCGTTCCATGAGGTACGCAAGTCATTGTCACGCCGGGAGGGGTGAAACAAGGTGGTATCCACGCCGCGGCCAACCACGCCGATACGCTCGAAGCCCGCTGCAAGGAGCTTTGCCCGGGCGTCCGGGGAGGGGACGATGGTGCGGGCGAGGCGTCCGTGAAACCACTTCTGATAGCGCCAGACGCGCTCTGCGAAGCGGTGCATGCCATATTTGGCAAGATATTCGCGGAAATTGGTGTGAAATCCACCGATCACCGGAATGCCGAGGCGGCGGGCTGCGGCGACAGCGGAGAAACCGAGTGGGGTTTCGATCGCGACGTAGATGATGTCTGGCCGGGCGCAGTCCCAGCGGCGGCGGAGCTGGCCGGGCCAAGGGGCTCCCACGCGGATTTCCCAGTAGCCGGGTAGCGGCCACCACGGGACGCCGGTTTCGCCGGGGGCACCGGTCGCACCGGAGCGGATGACTTCCACGCGATGGCCAAGGGCGCGCAGGCCGTTGCAAAGGTGGCCCAGCGAGAGTGCGACGCCATTGATGTCCGGCACGTAGGTGTCCGTTACCACTTCGATCCAAAGTGGTTTTTCTGCGGATGCTGGAGGAGCCTGACTCATGGGTTGCTTGTCAGCGGGCGAGTTCGACCCAAAGTTTTTTGAGTTTCAAGATGGTTTTCAGATACCAGGCCCGGCGGTCGGCAGTAGCCGGTCGGCTGAGCAGTTGGGCCGCCCGGAGCGCAGTGGTGAATTCCCCGCTGAGCGGATTGAGGTAGCGTGGGTAAACGACCAGGGCACCGCAGGCGAGTTCATCGAGTGTGAGGCGGCGCTGGCGGCGGGGACAGGCCAGATGATCATGGGTCAGTCCCCATCCCGCGTAGAACGGCAGTCCATAAGTCACCACAGGAACTTTACGGATGAGGGCTTCAAATCCGACGGTGGAGGTCATCGTATGGACTTCATCGCAGCGGTCGAGCCAATCGAGCACATTTCCGTCCGTGACGACGAGGTCGGCCATTGCATCCGCCGATTCGGGCAATACGGCACCATGGCGGACGCCCGCAACCAGATCCGGATGAGCTTTGTAAATGAGGAATGCATGAGGTTCGCACTCGCGGACACGTCGGAGAAGCGCGCTGTTGTTGCGGATTTCCGGGCTGCCGCAGGCGATGGAGGCATCGGCATCGACCTGCCCAGGAACGAGGATGATTTTGCGGCCACCAGCCTCGGTACGGTCCCAAGCGGTCGCAGTGGTGTTCAGATTGTATTTGGTGAGGCGATGCTTGCGAAGGAAATCCAGCAATTCCGCTGATTCCAACAGCTGGTCCTCGGAAAAATCCGCACGGTTGAGGAGGCCCTCAAGGCGGCTGGGGGAGCGCGGGTCGAAGTAGATCCCCTCGTCGTCCACCACCCAAGAAAGGGGGCGATGAAAGGCAGCTCCAAGGCCGGTGGAGCGGAGGAATCCGTCTTCCACACGCATCACAGAGATTCCTTCCGGTGCCGGTTTGCCGCCCCAGCAGAGGAGGCGCGCATCCGGGAGCGAACGGGCAATTTCCTTGGCCTCGGCTGGCGATGCTGCATGGCGCACCTCGTGGGCCGGGGTGGCGAGAAAATCATGGGCGAGACTGCGTTGCCAGGGTGTCCAACCGACAGTCACCCGCCCCCCGGGGGCTTGCTTCCAGATGGATTGCTGGAATTCCAGATGGTCCAGAATCCGCCCTAGTTCGCAGGGTGTCCCATCATCCGGGTCAAAGTAATGGCCGTATCCGAGATAGGCCGCTGCAAACAACTCGGTGATTGGCAATTTCCTCAATCGTGGGGGCTTGGGTGCTTGAGAGCGATCCTTCGTAAGGCCCCAGCCAGCATAAAAATTCCAACCGTAGGCGTTCACGCCGCAGCCATGGAGAAGTGCCTCCATGCCCATCAGCGAGGTGCCGACATAGACCTCCCTGCAGAATTCGAAACAACTGGCCGGCGAGAGATCGGGAGGCAGGAGCTTGACCCGGGACTCCTTGAAGACCCATTCCGCAAAACAGGAATGCTTGCCACGATAGCGGTGGTCCGGGTGGGAGCGGACGTAAACAGGTAAGCCGGGATGCTCGTCGAGCGCGTCTCTTACCATGCGCCCGAAGTCGCCCTCAATCACCCCTCCGTGCCGCAGGGACGCGTCACCCCTTGTTTGATCCACCACCAGGACTCCAGGTGCGAGCGGCTCAGGTTTCCGCAAATCACCCGGATACCAATTGTATTTCGAGGCGCGGATGCGACGGAATTGATTGATGAGTGATTCTATTTCACGCGAATCTGCCGACCAAGGGTTCATCCAGGTGCTGGGCCGCCCCTCGTTGAGGGCGGAAATCAAGTCGCTCTCCCCCGTGGCATCGAAATACATTCCCTTGGAATCCGCAACCAGACCGTAAACCGTCCCACTCCCGGGCTTCAGCGAGCGGACCAGCGCGTCCTCAAGCAACAACCGTCTGCCGCCAGCGCGCTTGGCCGCCAAACCGCTGGGCCGATAGCCCCAGCCGATATGGAGTGGCTCCTCGGCGGCATGGAGCTTGGTGAGCAGCGGATTCAGCAACGGATGCTCCCGAAGCTTGCGGAATGGCCACCCGATTCTGATTTCCCCTCGCCGAGCCATTTGTCGGGAAAAGGCTCTTCCGACGCCCCCGGCATTGTCAATCATTGCTTGGCACGCGGCTCCTGAGTCGGACCTTAATCTTGACAAAACAAAGGCCCGCAACGCCATAATTCGCCCGCGCCACGAGAGCGGTAGTCCGGTCGGTCATTATTACCGGTCATGATTCCATCGACGGACAACCGCATTCCTTACCCACTCACAGAGCTTCCATGTCCATCAAACGATCGATCGCCATCAAGACCTTTCCTTTGAGAAATGGATGTGTGGAGATCTTCAAGATCAAATTCGGATTCCTGAGTCCTTCCCAAAAGCGCTACTACCGGAAAATCAACAGCTCCGGGCTGTTTGATCGCCGCCACTACCAGGATCAGGCCCGGCGCTCCTTGCTCGCCCGGGTGATGCCCTTGCGCCATTTCATCCTGCGTGGGGAAAAACTCGGATTGCAGCCGAGTTCCAAGTTTGATCCGGAATCCTATCTGCGTGCCAATCCGGACGTGCGTGACCTGCGGATCTTCCCGCTCCGCCACTATCTCGAATACGGCAAGGAAGAAAGCCGCCCGCTGCAGATGCCCCTCATTGCCCGTGGCGAGGTCTGCCTTTCCAAGCTGCCCATCATCCGCAAGCCCCTGCGCCACTCCGGCCGTCGGATTGCGGTTTCCATCCACTTGTTTTATTATGACTTGTGGGAGGAAATGCTCGATAGCATCCAGAATCTCCATACGCCCTTCGACCTTTTCGTTACCATCACCATCAAGGATGGATTCGATGAAATCCTGGCCCGCATCCAAGCCGACGTGCCGGATGCGATGGTGGTGGGCATTCCCAATCACGGCCGCGACATCTTTCCTTTCATGCACCTGCTCAATGCGGGCGTGTTCGATGAATACGATGCCGTTTGCAAACTGCATTCCAAGAAGAGCCCGCATCGCCAGGATGGAGATCGTTGGCGCGATCATTTGATCAGCTCCATCCTCCCGGCCGATGGTTTGGCGGACAAGTTGGTGGAGCGCATCCTCGCGGATTCCTCGCTTGGATTTGTCGTGGCGGATGGACAGGTCTTCACGGATGAAAAATGGTGGGGCAGCAACCGCTCGCGAACCCGCGACCTGTTGCTCAACATCGGCATCGATATCCGGAACATGCCGCTGCGCTTCCCGGCAGGGTCGATCTATTGGGTCACTGCTCCCGTCTTGCGCACCCTGCGCGGGCTGAATCTCGAACCATGGCACTTCGAAACCGAGGGTGGCCAACTCGACAGTACTCTCGCCCATGTCATCGAGCGTGCCCTTGGATTCATTGCCGCAGCGGGCCAATTGCGCATCGATCAGGTGACGGAATTGCAGGAGCGTTCGATCGAACCCGCAGTTTCACCCCAAGGCAAGCGCCCGCGTATCAACGCGTTTTATCTCCCGCAATTCCACCCCATCCCGGAAAATGATGCGTGGTGGGGCAAGGGATTCACCGAGTGGCACAATGTCACCCGCGCCCTCACGAATTACCAAGGCCACCAGCAACCGAAGATGCCCACTGATCTCGGCTACTACGATCTCCGCCTGCCCGAAACTCTCGATCAGCAGGGGCGTCTCGCCGCCGAGCATGGAGTCGATGCGTTTTGCGTTTATCATTATTGGTTTGATGGAAAGCGATTGTTGGAAACCCCGCTGGAGAAGGTGCTTGCCGATCCATCGATCCATTTCCCTTTCTTCCTCTGCTGGGCCAACGAAAAGTGGACGCGTTCCTGGGATGGCATGTCATCGGATGTCCTCATGGATCAAACCTATCCGGAAGGTTTCGAGCAATTGCTGGCCGATGATCTCGTCCGCTATTTCCGTGATGCGAGATATCAGACGCACGAGGGAAAACCCAAATTCATCATCTATCGACCCAATGCCATCCCGCGTCTTGCGGAGTGCATGACCAAACTTCGCGCGGCGCTTGGCGAGAGAGGGTTTCCTCAGGTTCACCTTGGAGCCGGGCTTTATCATGCCGAGGAGAATGATTCGCGCGGCATCGTGGATGTGTTTGATTTCTTCGTCGAGATCCCGCCGCACGGTTTGGTGGATGGCAAGGATTTCCTGTTTGGTGCCGGGCCGGAGACGGCGAAGTATGGGGAAAAGGATCCTCCCGCCATCCGGCCTTATGATGGATTCCAAGGCTTGGTTTATGATTACAATGCCGCCGTCCGCAACAGTCTCAAGCCCGGACGTTATCCGGATGAGATCCTGCGCAAGCTCCGCCGGGGGCTGATGCTCGGCTGGGACAATACCGCCCGCCGCGGGCGGCACGCACACATTGCCTTCGGCTGCAATCCCGCCACCTTCAGGGTCTGGCTCAAGGCACGCCTCGATGAGGCTCGCAAACAGGGACAACCGGAAATCTATATCAATGCATGGAATGAATGGGCGGAGGGCACCATCCTGGAGCCAGACCAGCAATTCCACAGCGCCTATCTCAAAACCGTCCGTGAACTCGCCGGGCCCAGTGAACGGCAGCCCGCTTCATCTTCTTCGCCATGAAGAAATGTTATATTCACATCGGCGTCCACAAGACGGGCACCACCGCCATCCAGATCCAACTCGGCAGGCACCGCGCCACGCTCCGCAAGCACGGGATCAGCGTGCCGGTGGCCGGCAATTCCTGGTCGCCGGACGTGGGATATCATCACAACATTGCCTTCGAGTTGAATGATGACAGCCGCTTTGTTCCCGGCAAGGGCGGACTCGCTGAGTTGTTTCGCGAGTTGGAACAAGAGTCATGCCCGACGGTGGTGATTTCCAGCGAGGACCTTTGTGTTTCGGTGAGAGATGCGGAAAAGGTCGCCCGCCTGCGCGAGCCCATCGCGGCCATGGGCTATCAAATCATCTGGGTCATCTACTTCCGCACCTATCCCGAGTGGGCGGAGAGTGCCTACATCGAGTTGGCCAAAGCATTCGCCGTCACCCGCAAATTCGATCCCTGGGTGAGGACGGATCCCAAGTCCCTATTGGTTGGGCTCGACCCTGTCGGCACGCTGGCCCATGTGCGGGCGACGGGTGATGAGGTGATCGTGCATTCCTACGCGCAGACATCCGGTGATGTAACGGGCCACTTTTTCGCGCAAATCGGTGCTCCAGATTTCCTTCCGGGGGAGATGAAGGCAAAAGACCGCGCCAATAACCGGCTCAGCGTGTTCGAGCTGGAATTCATGCGCAACATGGCGGTTTTCAACATGCGCCATGTGATGCATGAGAAAAAGCCCGCCTTCCGCGAATTCGCCCGCAAGCGGTTGCGCCAGCTTCCGGTCGGCAAGGCCTATCGGGGGCTATCGGAAGCGCTGGCCCGCCGTCTCTACGAATCCAGCCGCCCGCAGTATGAGGAATTGCTCACACTGTACTGCCCGGGTGAGACGATGGATGGATTTTTCCCCCTCGCGGATCATTATGAGCCGATGACCATCGATACCTGCGGGGCGGCGGCCGCAGATCAGTTGGTCCTTTACAATCATATCATGGAGATTTGTTTTGATAACTCGTTCAGCCCTCTGCCTGCCGACCTGTGAATCCATGAAACAAGCCTTCATTCACATCGGAATGCCCGGAGCGGGTTCGGAGCGGGTGCATTTGCTGTTGCAGAATCATGAGGCTTTTCTCGCTGAACACGGCTGCATTTGTCCTCGTGCCGGTCGTTTGCGTCCGGCCACGGCCATGCATCATAATCTCGGGTTCGAGCTTCTCAAGGACCCACGTTATCAGGCGAATGTGGGCGGACTCGATGCGTTCACTGCGGAACTCGCCCGTCGCGGAGCAGACAAGGTGGTCATTTCATCCAATCTGTTCTTCGGGATCGGCTTGCGTGCCGGACTGATCGATTCATTGCGCCGGCCATTCGTCGAAAATGGTTATCAAGTCAGCTGGATTGTTTATCTGCGACCGTATGCGGAGTGGTTGGAAAGCCAATACATCGAGCGCCTCGTTGCGGGAGAATCCATCGGACCAATGAAGGATTGGGTGACCTCCAACCACAACCCGAACATTGCCGCTCCCGACCGCCTGATTCGACCGTTTTTTGCATCGGGAGACCGGCTGATCGTCCGCTCCTATCCGCAAGTGGCCGGGGCGATGGCTGCGGATTTTCTCGACCAGATAGGCATCCCTCATCCTGCGGAGCTGGTGGATGCCGACCCTGCGCGGCAGATTCTTTTGTTGGAGTTCCGGCGGCTTGTCCGGAACTTCGGGGACATGCATCTCGATACGGAAGGGAAGGAGCGTTTGCAGGCCCGTGCACGGCAGGCGGAATCCCGCATCCCCCGAAGTGTGACGATTCGCATGCTCGATGCCACGACGGCGGCTGAGCTGGAATCCCGGAGCAGGGCCTCCTATGAAGCATTGCTCCAGCTCGCAGGCATCGATGAATCCTACGAGGCGTTTTTTCCGGCGCGCGGAGAATTCCGGATTCGTGAGTTTTCGAACTCGGAGGTGCCACCGGATGACCTTGCCGCCTTCTATAAAATCTTTCTCGCCTGCACCCTCGCCTGATATCTAACCGAGATTGCCGGTTTCGTTCACCGCCAGCTTTATATCCAGCCATGTCACGGATCATTCTCCACATCGGTACCCACAAGACCGCCACCACCACCCTGCAGCAGAATCTGCATGCCAATCGTGCGGAATTGGAAAAACATGGCATTATCTATCCGAATACCCCGCCCTCGACGGGGCATCACATCCTTGCGGCTGACTGGATCGATCCGATCATTCCCGCAGGATTTGATTTCAAGATGCCGGAAGGCGGGCCAGCAAAGATGTGGCGGGACCTTGCGGATGACCACGCAAAAAGCGACCGCACCGTATTCATCAGTGCGGAGGCATTTTCGCGCGGTGCCCCCAAACGCATGGATATGAAGGCGTTCCGCGCTTTGGTGGAGCGATTCGACCGGATCGAGGTGGTTTGTGTGCTGCGGGATCAGTTGAGTTATCTGCAATCGGTTTACATGCAGCTCTTGAAAAACCGCATGCCTCAGCCGTTCCCGGCGTTTTTCAATGAGTCTCTCGCTTCCGGCATGGCGGCGGGCGTGTGGATCGATTTTGGCGCGCTTTATGACCATGTGCTTACGGGATTCGCGGCAACTGAGGTGCGGTTCATGAGTTTCAATGACCTCAAGGTGCACCCGGCGGGTGTGGTAGGAGCCATGTTGGATTTGATTCCGGGAGCGCCTCCTGCCTCCAGCTTGCGGGAAGTCAATGGCGGGCAATCGAATGTTTCGCCGGATCCGCTTGGCGGTTGGACGGCATGCCGGATTTCCGCGCCCCAGCGCCCCAAGCCGCGCCTGATCGCTCAGACGACGGCCATAGTCAAAGCGGAGTTTGGCGATGACTGCCGCACGATGATTTACACGAACCAGGAAGTGGATCGTCTGATCGAGCATTTCACCCCGATGAACCAGGAGTTCGAACAACGGGTCCAGCAGGTGCAGCCGGGCTTCAAACTCCCCGCCTTGCGGCCAAAGTCCACCGACATCGGGCGTGATCAGATCAAGGATGGTTTCTGGTTGAAGCTGGCGCGCGAGATGTATCGCGAGCAAGCCTCAGCGTCCCAAGCGGGGTAATAGTCCGAACTCCTTGCGGAAGGCATCATCCGCCTTGCCATACAACGCTTCCACCCTCGGGCGGTAGTTTTCTGGCAGTGCTGTGCGTGTCCGGCCACCGCGTGAGGCGAGAAATCCCACCAACTCCTTGCGTTGGGCGGGCGGCAGCGGGCATTGCTTGTCCATAAAACGCAGCAAATCGAGATCCTCCGCATTCAAGCTGCCATTTTCCGCCGATTTCGAAACCACGCCGCTCCAGTGGGGGATTCCGAGCACTCCGCACAATGCGACAGCCGAATCCCGATCCGCCATGCGGTCGTAATCGACGATCCGGATGGATTCCCGACCGAAACATGCGATCCACGGATCGAGCCTCCGGGTGAAATCGAAGCGCATGCCCATCCGCTTGAGATATGGGCCGAACTGGTATTCCTGCCCGGCCAGCTCGGCAGGGCGGGACTTCACGCGCTGCAGGAACGATGCGTAAAGCAAATCGCCGATTTCCCGCACAAAGAGGATGATGCGCACCTTCGGGCAAGGGATGTGAGCCCGCAGTTGTTTGCAAAATGCCTCATCGTCCCAGCAAAGAAACTCCGAGCTGATCAGTCCATGGGGACAGGTGCCTGATGATAGTTCGGACTGCATTTCCTTGAGGCAACGTGGCCACTCGTCATTTTTCGCCCGGCGGTAGGTGGGTGAAAGCAGTTGGTGCGCCCGGTTGATGCGTCCTGCGGATAGGTAACGGACTCCTTGTTCCGTCTCAAGGCGGTCCGCTACCGCATCAAAATATCCCTGGATGGCGGATGTTCCTGTTTTTCCCATGCCGATGTGAATCCAAAGTGTATCGATCATCAGAAGAGGACGGGTTGGAAAACAGAGTTCGAACGAGGATAGCCGGGTGCCAAATCCGCAGGAGTGGGCCAAGCCGGATGCCGCCGAGAAGTCCCATTCCTCGACCGGCAAGTCAAGATTCCGTGGCCTCAAGCGGGGTTTTCGTGGGGTTTTCGAATTGACTCCCCACCCCTGTGAGATACCCCTTCGAGAGCCGAATGATACTCGCCGCCATTGACCAACCAACGCCGTTCTCAGAGGTAAACGACGAGTTTGAAGTGCGGGGCTGGGTTTTTTCCGGAAGTGGCTTGATTACCAAGGCCCGGGCAAGCTGTGAGGGGCGGGAATTTCCCCTGCGTCTCGGGCTTTCACGTCCGGACGTGCTTGGAAAATATCCGGAGATTTGCCGCAATGAGTTCGTGGGCTTCGAGGGTACACTCAAGCTCCCTCCCCACGATGCAGGAGCAGGGGCCGTCTTGCTGGCAAAAGTTGATTTTGAGGATTCGGAGGGGCAACAGCATGTCATCGATATCGAGTTGAAACGGTCCGGATACGCGGCATCCGCGTTGCCAGCTCCTTTCCAGTTCGGTTTGGATCTTCCCGTCAAGGATGCGCCGGTCGATCACACGCTGGCGGTCGAGGGTTGGGTCTTGAGTGAAAATCCTGATATCACGCGTGCGGAACTGGTGGTCGATGGTCAAGCCACCGATCTTTCCTTCGGCTGGCCGCGGCCGGATGTGGTCCGCTACTTTGGAATCCGGGAATCTTTTCTCCACTGCGGCTTCCGGGGCTTCGTCATCCCGCGCTGGACCGGCAAGCTTGACTATGAGATCCGATTTTTTTCCGGAGACTCCCTGGTGACCACCGTCCATGGAGAAACTGCGGTCGCAAGCGCGGATCCGGCCGAGAGCGAAAGATGGGTCTTGCCGGATCACCACCTTGAAGGACTTGCAGCACGCTATGTGGACCTTCTCGCCAACACGCTCAATGGTTCGATCTATTCCGACGCAGTGGACCGCAGCGATGGCCGGGACTGGCCGGTGAATGCCCACACCATGCTCGGTAAAAAGCGGCTGACCCATCTCAGGAAATGTGTCGAAACCGTCTTGAACGATGGTGTCGAAGGCGACTTCATCGAGACCGGGGTCTGGAAGGGCGGGTCCTGCGTGCTCATGCGCGGGATCCTCAAAGCTGCCGGAGACACCCAGCGGACCGTCTGGGTGGCGGATTCCTTCCAGGGGCTTCCCAAGCCCGCCGTGGAGGCGCATCCGTTGGATGAGGGGGATTCGCTGCACATCCACCAGGATCTGGTGATTCCATTGGAGCAGGTGAAATCAACCTTCCGGAGTTATGATCTTCTGGACGGTCAGGTTTCATTTCTCCCGGGGTGGTTTTGTGATACCCTGCCCAAAGCGCCTATCGAAAAACTCGCCATCCTCCGTTTGGATGGTGACATGTATGAGTCCACGATTGATGCGCTCAATGCTCTCTATCACAAACTCCAGCCGGGAGGCATCTGCATCATCGATGACTATGGCTGCATTCCGGCATGCCGGGCGGCAGTGCATGATTTCCGCCGGCAACACGGCATCAGCGATCCGATTCATGTGATCGATTGGACCGGGGCATTTTGGCGCAAGCAGAACCCAGCGTAACAAGCAGAAGCATGGAATCTCGCTCATCACTTCAAATTCCTCTGGGGAATGCCGTCTTCGTAGCTCCAGACTTCTCTCCTGCCAGCAGTTTCTGGTTGGAACACATCCCATTTGCGTTCTGGCTTGTTGAACATGCAATGCCCTCGATGCTCGTCGAGCTGGGAGTGCATACCGGAGGATCGTTCTGCAATTTCTGTGAGGCAGTGAAGCTCACCCGCATCGATTGCCGTTGTTATGGTATCGATAACTTTGAGGGGGATCCCCACTACCAGAGTTATGGACCTGAGGTCTTGCAAACCCTGAGGGCCTATCATGATCCGCGTTACAAGGGATTCTCCACCCTTATCCAATCCGACTTCGTCCCGGCTTTACAACATTTTGCGGATGGTTCAATTGATATCCTGCATATTGACGGCACCCACTTCTATGATGATGTCCGCCGGGATTATGAGACATGGAAACCCAAGCTAAGCCCGAAGGCCATCGTGTTGTTTCACGATACCAATGTGCGCGAGCGGGACTTCGGAGTCCATCGTCTCTGGAGTGAGCTGGTTGCCGTGCATCCGGGCTTTGAATTCCATCACTGCAACGGGCTGGGGGTGTTGGTTCCCGGTGAGATGCCTTCCGATGCCATCCGTGCTCTCGTCCATGCAGACTCCGAGCATGCTTCGAACATCCGCCGCTTTTTCTCGGCACTTGGTGACCGGGTGACTCGCAAGGCGCTCGCGGAGCGCGATGCGGATGTCATGGCCAAGCTCCGAGCGGATGAAGTCATACTCCGGGACTCGATCGCCAGCAAGGAACGCATCGCATCCGAAGAGGCGGCAGCGCATTATCAACTCGAACAAGTGGCCAGCCTGCACTCCGAACTGGATGCCTTGCGCCGTGAGCTTTACTCAAAACAATCCGCCGAGGAAGCAGTCGGATATGAAAAGGTGAGACTGCTGGAAAAGGAAATCACCGAAGCCCGGATTCGAGATCAAGTTTCCAGAGAGCGGTTGGAGGCTCTCAGGCAGGAACACCAGAAGAGTCTCGATGATCTCAAACATGCCAGGGCTGCGAGCAAGGAGGCATTGCGGCTCGCCGCCGAGGAGGAGGCAGCCGCTTTGGCTCAACTTCACGACACCCGTAGCCATCTCAAACTTCATTGGGCAGATACCACTTCCCGGCATCACAGGATCCGTCGCATGTCGGCGCAAGCGGATCTTCAGCTCGCCCTCCAACGGGGGCAAGTGCTGAGATTGGTGGATACGGCACCTCCCGTTCCGCGAATTCCAACGCCGGCGAAAAAAGGGCACTCCGCCCCGCCTCTGGAATCCGCACCACCGGATGAGGTGCAACGTTCCGGATTGTTTGATGAGGAGTTCTATCGCGGCCAACTACCCGAACACAGCGAGGTCATTGATGCGCTCCATCATTATCGGAAAGTCGGGTGGTTGTTGGGATATCGTCCGAATCGGATGTTTGATCCCCTCGACTATGCATGCCGCCACTCCTTGCAAGGGGATACGGAGCCGCTGATGGATTATGTCACGCGTGGGATTCGCGAGGGCTTGCGACCACACCCACTATTCGATCCGGAGTTCTATCAGGCTGCTTATCCTGACATTTCCGATTATCCGCTCTCGTCCTTCCATCATTTCATTCACTGGGGCATCCGGGAAAAGCGCCAGCCCAATCCGCTTTTTGATCCGGTCTATTATGCGGCTTGCAATCCGGATGTGCTGATCGAGGACTCCGTGGATCATTATTTCCGGTTCGGCTGTTGGGAGGGACGCAATCCCCATCCATTGTTCGACTCTGCTTTCTACATTCGTGAGCATCCCTCTGCGGCAGGGGAAATGGAGAATCCCCTGCTTCACTATCTTGAACATGGTCATCGGCCGGAATTCAGCCCACATCCATTGTTCGATCCTGGCCATTATGTGACGGTGAACGGCATTGATTTGTCGGCATCCGGAAATCTCCTGGTGCACTATCTCGATCATGGCCTCTCGGAGCGGAGCCAGCCCCATCCCCTGTTTGATGCGCGGAGATATCTGGAACTCCGTCCGGATGTCCGGGATGCCGGTATTCATCCTTTGGTTCATTATTGCACGGACGGCGCAACGGATCTTACATCTCCGCATCTTCTGTTTGACGCGGTTCATTATGTCTCGCGCAATCCGGAAATCGCCTTGCGGAATCCACTTCTCCACTATCTTGCGGCGGAGGGACGGAATTGTCCGGATCCTCATCCGCTGTTTGATGGCACCTTCTATCTCCGCAAGAACCCGGATGTCAGGAAGTCGGGAGTCAATCCCTTGCTTCATTTCATCAAGGCTGCCCCTGCGGAAAAGCGCCAGCCACATCCCTTGTTTGATTCCGGATTCTACATGGACACCTATCGGGACGTTCGTGAGTTGGGGATGAATGCATTGGCTCACTATCTCTTGATTGGTGCTGCTGAAGGGCGCATGCCAAACCCTTATTTCGAAACTCGTGCCTATCGCGAAACGGCCATGCAGGATGCACCGGCTGGTATGAATCCACTTGTCCACTTCGCGTCCTGTGAGGTCGGGAAGCTCAAGAGTCCGGGCCGACATTTTGATGTGGATTGGTATCTTTCCACCTATGCGGATATCAGGGATGCAGGGCTCAATCCGCTGGTGCACTTCCTGACCATCGGCGAGGAGGAGGGGCGCCAGCCTTGTGGAACAAGCATGATCCGCGCGAACCTCGAAGCCAAATATCCGGATATCACCCGTCCGAGCGGCATCGGAAACTGGACTTTCCTGATGCATCGGCTCCGCCAGCCACTTGTGCGCCGCGTGGCCTCGGAAGGCCGCCGCCGCCTGAATATGTTGTTCCCGGATCTCGATGCCCAGATCGTTTTCGGCGGATACATTTCCGCCTTCGAGTTCGTGGCGGCCTTCTCGCCGCGATATGATATCCGGCTGATCAGCACCATGAAGAAAGTGGATGCCACCAATCTCCACGATCTCCGTGCGAAGTTTTCCTCCAATCCGAGGATTTTCCCAATGTTGCAGGCTGCCGAGTTGGTGGACCTGAGTGCTGCGGATACCGCTTTGGAAGTCCACGGGCTTGATGTTTTCGCCGCCTATTCCGTTTGGGATGCGTTTCTCTGCAACCGGCTTGCTGCCAATCTCGGCCAAGAGGAATTCATCTATTTCTGCCAGGAGGATGAGGCGATTTTCCATTGCAACGACTCGCTCCACGCGTTGGCGAGACAGGGGCAGAAGCTGCCTGCTTTCCAAGTTTATAACACGGAGATCCTCAGAAACCATTTCAGGGTGAACCGGCTCGGAGCCTTCTCCCGCGGGGAAAGCGAGGGGTTTGCCTCTTCCCTTTCGTTCCAACACGCGCTTGTGGACACGCGACCGCCGACGGTTGCGGAGATGAGAAACCGCGAGAAAGTCCAGGTCCTGCTCTATGCGCGGCCGGAAGATCATGCAAAGCGCAATCTGTTTGAGATTACCTTGATGGGCATCCGGCTTTTCCTCGAAGCCAATCCGGGGATGGCGGATCATATCGAATTCACCGGTGTGGGTTCCATGCACTTTGATGGCGAGGTGATGTTGACGGATGAGGTTCCCTTGCGCATCAAGCCGAAGTTGTCCTATTCGGATTATGCCAAATCGCTCGCTGCGTATGACATCGGCATCAGCCTGATGTATGCACCTCACCCCAGCATCTTGCCTTTTGAGATGGCGAGCGCGGGCCTTGTAGTGGTCACCAATCATTATGAGGAGAGGGATGCTGCCATTCTCGAATCCATTTCCTCCAATATCGTTCCCGTGGAACCGAGTCCGGAGGGTATCCAGGAAGGATTTGCCCGCGCGCTTCAGCGTGTGGCGGCTTACCAGTCCCGGATCGACGGCGCAAAATTCGATTGGAGCAGAAGCTGGGAGCGTTCGTTCAATGCCGACTTCCTTGCTGCCATGGATGCACGGATCACCGCCATTCTGGAAACCAACATCATCACGGGAAACGACATACAAGATAGCACTCATCCAGTCCCAAGCGAGCCATGACTCCTCCGAGATTCTCTATTTTCATCCACATTCCGAAAACCGCCGGCACCGCTGTCGCACGGATTCTGGAGGAAGCCTATCCCCAACGGATTTTCTATGACTATGGGACCGAACGCAACCTGCGTGATGCGAGAACTCCGCCGCTTGCCGCCGTCTACAATCGGGATTCCCTGATGCGCCATTATCGGATGATCTATGGCCACTTCCATCATCTCAAGTATTCGGAGATCTACTACAATGCCGAGTTTCTATCGATGGTTCGCGAGCCGGTGAGCCGTGCCATCTCCCACTACTATCATCTTGCCCGCTACGCGGATCCGACGCCTCACCCGATCGCCGAACTGGTCAAGTCAGGCGAATGGAACATTATCGATCTTCATCGGCGGAACCGCTCGCTCACGAATGTGCTGGGAATGTATTTCGAAGGACGCGACGTGAGGGATTTCTCATTCATTCTCACCCAGGAGCGCCTCTTTGACTCCCTGCGAGCCTGTGCCGAAAAGCTCCGCATGCAGGAACTGGGGGAAATCATCGAGCGTCACAGCTGTGTTCCGGAAATCAATGCCCGCCCGGATGTGCCCTTGTTGCCTACCGTGCAAACCGTGACTGACGAGCATCGCAGCCAGTTGGAGGACTTGCTCGCCGGCGAAACACTGATCTACCGCCAGGTCCAGGAAGCTTTCCCTTGTTAGATGTCATGCCAGCCGGGAATCCATCGCCCATCTTGTTCCTTCACGTCCCCAAGACGGCAGGGACCGCGACGGCCCGGTTTCTCGAATCCGCGTATCCCGGCGAGATATTCTATGATTATGGCACGGAACGCGACAAGCAGGCAGCCCGCAGCGCGTGCCCTCACTTCATCCGGAACAAAGCTTCTATCACCCGTCATTACCGCTTCATCTACGGGCACTTCCATTATCTCAAATACGAGCGGATGTTACCGGATTCGGCGGTGGTGAGTCTCGTGCGTGATCCTGTGGAGAGAGCGGTTTCCCATTACTATCATGCGGCAAGATATCAGGACAGGGAACCATTGCCACAAGCGGTCAAGGTCCAGTCCGGCGAGTGGGATCTTGTGGACTTCACTCTCCTTTCCGGTTTGTCCCGCGGGATCTATGTGGACTACTTCGAGGGGCTGCCGATCCGGTCATTCCGGCACATTCTGATTCAGGAGCAACTGCGGCCGTCACTCATGGCCATGGCGCGGAAGTTGGGACTCGGACTGCTGGAAAGCCAATTGGCACAATCTCCCGACATCCCACCGGTCAATGAAGGGGCAGGCATTCCCCTGCCATCCGCAGTGCGTCCTGTGACCGTTGCCGCCCGGTTGAAACTCCGGGAGGTGCTCGCCGACGACTTTGCCATCTATCAGGAGGTGGTGGAACGATTCGGATCCAGCATGGGTTCCTGAGCCCGCCCAATCATTCAAGCAATCCCACCGGTTGATCCAACCATCACCATCCATCCATCATGAGCCCCCAGTTCGATATGCCTTCCGATCAGGTCACTCCCTTCGAGGAGATTTCGCTCAATTACAAGCGCAACCGGCACAAGCGGTGGTTGAGCACCGGTGCGGGCGATCCTCACTCGGCCCAGGAACGCTTCGCCGAAGACTTCTTCCACGTGGGTAGCATGCCCAAGTTCAAGTTATCCAAGACCGACAAGATCTTCACGATCGGGTCCTGTTTCGCACGCAATATTGAACGCGAGCTGGCCAGTGCGGGAGTTTGCTGCCTGACTGAGAATCCCGGCATTCCTCCGGAATATTACACCTCGGACCGGGATGCGCGGTCGGCGATGAACAAATTCAACATTCCCAGCATGGTGGATGAAATCGAACGGACTTTCGCCTCGGAATTCCATGAGCCGGATCGTTACATCGACGTGGGTGACGGCCTTTACTTCGATCCTTCCACCTCAGGGTTGAAACTTCTTCCCTTGGGGCCTTTGGAAGAGGTGAAGGAGAAAATCAAGATGGTCACCAGCCGGATGCAGCAGGCAGACGCGGTCATCATCACTCTCGGGCTGGTGGAGATGTGGCGAGACAGTGTTTCAGGATTGTATTTCAACACGTCTCCACATCCTCAGGCGATGCGGCGTTATCGCCAGCGCTTCGAGCACATGCGTCCGGGATTCCCGTTTCTCAAGGCATGGCTGTACCGGCTGATCGACCGTATCCTTGCGATTGCACCTGGCACCAAGGTGATCATTTCGGTATCGCCGGTGCCGTTGCAGGCGACGATGACGCGGGATGATGTGGTGGCGTCCAGCACCTTGTCCAAGTCCCTGCTACGCGTGGTGGCCGAGTCGGCGAGACAGGATTATCCACAAGTGGATTACTTTCCATCCTATGAAATGATCATGCATTCTCCACGTGCGCTTACCTGGCTTGAGGATCAGGTTCATGTGAATCCGGATCAAGTGGCAAACGTGACACGGAGTTTCATGACCGATTGGTTTGATGACTTTGCTGCCAAGCCTGCTGATGGCTGAGTGCGCCATCATGACGGGAACAACGGGAACCGATCACGATCATGCCATTTGGTATTCGTTGGGGATTTTCAAGTCCCGCTCCTCTACCCACCTCCAGCCTTTATGGTCTGGAAGGGCACTATCCGCGCATCCGCCGGGCGATCCGTAGAATGGGAGAGGCTTACTCCCTCGGGAAGGCGGCTGTGGTGGTGAGATGTGGGCCTGCTGTGGGCAACGTGGACGGTCTGTATGTATTGCTGGATGATGACTTTGAAGCCGCCATTGAAGATCCAGCTTTACCCGATGGTTACCGCAGGAGATTGGCCGATGCATGGAATGCTTGCGTGATGCGGACCCATCCAGATGAGGTTGCTGCGGTGATCGTGCCATCCGAGGGGTTGGCCCGATTGCATGGTGATCGGGGACACAAGATCATCCGCATGGATCCATCTTGGAATGTTCCAGCAAGTTTTCCAGATCCCGGATTTCATGCCTCCCCCATGAAGGTGGCGTTCTTGGGAACTCGCAGCCATTTGGGAGATCTTGAATTGCTTCGGCCCGCTTTGACCGAGCTGGGCAGGACATGGGAGTTCCATCATTTTCTTGGAAGCGGTGCACCGGAGTGGCTTTTGAAATGCCGTCAGGTCATCGCGCATCCGGCGCATCCTTGGAAGTCATATCTTCGGAGAATCGGAACCCTGCGCTTTCACATCTGTGTATATCCCATGCGGCCAACCGCCGTGAATGCCGCAAGATCGTGCAACAAGGTGATGGAACATGCCATGACGGGAGCAGCTTCGTTGTATGGTTGTCATGTGCCGTTTGCCCGCGAACTGTCGGAATTGGACTCTCGCGTGTTGATTGATGATGATGATTGGGGGTACGCGATTTCATCCCTCGTGAGCGATCGTGCTGAGTGCCTGCTACTTGCCAAGTCTGGTCACCAATTTGCCTGTAAACTTGCTGAGTCTGCAAAAGCCCGGCAGATGGAAATCTGGCGGGCTCTTGCTAGGGGTGATGGTCTGCGGGTCTGAGCGTTGATCAGAATCGTTCCATGGCCGATCTCGCAAGTCCACGTAGAATGAAGAAGACCAGCATCCCCATGATGAAAATGGTGACAGATGAATACCAGCGTCTCGGTGCAGCAACATCCTCGGGCAGGAATGGTTTTTGAATGACCGAAAAGAAGCGTGATGTTGCGACGGAATCAACCCGTGTCTTCTCCATCAGAGCCTGTGCGCCGTTGCGAAGCTGGAGGGAAAAATCCAACTGGTTTCTCAGGTGTTGATATTCCGAAACCAGCTGGTTCAGTCGTCCCCGTTCCGGTCCCGAGAGTTTTTCCATCTCCTTTTCGATCAGTTGATCCAGCGAAGCCAAGTGACTGCTCATGGATTCGATCATGGGGGACTGCGGTGAATCCTTCAGCAGGGACTTGAGGTCGGCCTCTGTTTTCAAGCGGTCCATCCTGAGGATCTGCACTGCATTGAGATTCTGGCTGATGGCTTCCTCCGGGTTGATGAGATTGTGCTCATTCTGAAAATCGATGACTTTCCGACTGCAATCTTCCACTTTTTTCACGGCACGGTCGAATTCCTCGCGGATGAAGCCCAGTCTCTGGTCGGCGATGGTTTGATTGAGGCCATTGATGAATTTTTCGGCCATGTGCAGCGCTCGTTCTGCAATTTGATGAGACAATTCCGGGCTGAAAGTCTGAACTGTCAGGATCGTGAGTCCTGTCTCGGAGTCATACTGGGCGGTGATTCGTTTCCGATAGTATTCAAGACGTTCTTCCAAGGGGGCATCGGAATCGAGTCGGAAATACCAATCCCGTTTCGGGGAGCTGAAGTGGTTTTGCAGGTTGAACTCCTTCTCGAGGGCCATCAGGAAGTCCGCAGATTGAACAAACCCGATTGAAATCTGTGAATCCATGGAGCCCGATTCGGAAAGTCCCGGGATCGCAAGCGCTGATATTCCCGAAGCTCCGGCGGAAGTGTCCTGACGGGAGATCTTGAATGCAGCAGAGGTCGAATATCGGTTTTGGGCAAACGTCCATAGATAGCCTATGGTTGCAGCCAACAGGAGGAGATATACCACGACGAATGCCCTGTATATGATTTTGGGGCCTCGTGGGACGGCAATTGGGAGATTGTTGTTCGTTGACATGTAATGAAGGATGGTTGGCCGACGGGAGCGGAAGATCGTGAAGAAATACCGGATTCCGGCGGTTAAAGAGACGGGTTCTCTCGGGTTCCAAGGGAGTTAGGTTTGGAAGATGCCTGTGATTGTCGTCCGATGGCCTTTTTTGCAGCCTTGCGGGCTGTTTTCCGGATGTGTTTCCTTGCTGCCTTCTTGGCAAGTTTCGCGCCTACGCGGTGAGCGGACTTCTTGCGTGGTTTGCCTGCGATGATGTCATCGTTTGCCTCGGTTTCACCCGGATTGGAGTGGGGTGTCTTTTGAGGCGGGGAGTGTTTCCGGTCTTTGGTAGCGATCTTTGCGGCCAATTTTCGAGGTCTTCCCTTTTTGGCGGAAGGTGGATGACCCGGAGACTGCTTCAGTTGCTGTTTGCAGTATTTCAGGTAAGCGGCCACACCTTCTTCGATATCCGGATAGAATGTTGCATTTCCGTCACGGAGAAACAAAGCGGAGTCACATGTTTCACGGAGACTGTTGAGACTGTGTGAAACATAAATCAATGATGCGTGTTCCTTGAGATTCTTGAATGCTTCCACAGCCTTTTTGCGGAAATTTGCGTCACCGACGGAAGTCAGCTCGTCGATCAGATAGACATCGAAGGTGAAAGCCATGGAAAGTCCGAAGCTCAGACGCGCACGCATTCCAGAAGAATAGCTGGATACCGGCATGTCGAAGTAATCTCCAAGTTCCGCGAATGTCTTGACGTCTTCGACCACCTTGCGGGTCCATTTCAGGCTCAAACCATTGATCCTGCAAACAAACAGGACATTGGATCGGCCGCTCAGCGAACCTTGGAATCCACTTGAAATTCCCAGCGGCCACGAAATGGATACGTTCGACGTGATCTTTCCGGAATTGGGCATTTCCGCGCCGCCGATCATTCTGAGGAAAGTGGACTTGCCTGCGCCATTGGGGCCCAAGACTGCGAGATTGGCACGATCCGGTATCACCAGTGACACGTTCTTCAGCACATAGCGCAGGCCTTTGCGCGTCTGATAGAACTTGGTGACGTTTTGGAGCTGTATCATGGAAGTGGGATCAACGCTGCATCAGGTAGTGGGAGTGGCCACGGAATAGAATCAGACCAGCGGCCAGAACCGAGACGGCGCACATGGACGGATACAGCAGGTTCACTCCATCGAGGTGATAAAGCGGGAACAAGGCGTGGCGGCTTAGTTCGATCGTATGCACCAGAGGGTTCTTCAACATGAATACCTTCGCCGAAAAAGGGAGTGTGTAAGCGGGGTGAATCACGCAGGATATGAACATCAGAGGGCGTTGGAGCACCGGAACAACCTGTTCCACTTCCTTGAAGTAGGCTGCGGCCACGCCAAAGATGAGCCCCAATCCGCATCCCATCATCCAGGTAAGGAGGAAACAATAAAGTAGGATGTCGAGTTGGCCGAGAGAGATCCATATTCCCATCCACATGGCAATCGCACAAAAGATGCCGAATACAAAAACGGTGGTGACGAATTCCAGCACGAATCTGGCGATGTAAGGGTCCAGCGGCCGGACACCGGGGAAGACCAGCAATCCCTGGTTGGATTGTAGCGCCCTCATACCTGCTGTCATCGGCGCGGTGAACAGGTTCAGCAGCATGAAGCCGTTGAGAAGGAAGAATGCATAGGGCATGGCTGGAGCACTCCGACCGATGAATGGCCCCAAAAGCAGTCCCATGACCAGAACGCCAAGGAGAGGCTGGATGAAGAACCAGATGAATCCAAGTTGGTAGGCCCCGAATTTGGTTTGGATTTCCCTTTGGATCAGTGCTGAGATAACCAGCAGCTGCGTGCTAAAGGGGCTTGTCCGTGGAATTCTGACGGGCATGAGGTGTTAGGGCCTGTTGGCTCAGTCAAAGTTCTTGGAAAACGAGTAAGCGGAAACGGTAGTATACATAAGTCTCGCTTTCTCTGGAGCAACGCCATAGGCGATGAGCAACTCGTGGAATTGTCGGTCTGCCACCGCGCGGTTGTTGCCTTTCTGGGTGAAGAGCCAGTCATGGAAGACGGCCGACCAAGTCTCAGGGTGCTCCACCCCGTCACCCAAGGCTGCCTTGATTCGTGCCGGCGCGGTGATTCCGTTGGACGAGTATCCGGCGGGGATTGAATAGGCGTGGCCACCGAATTCGAGATGCCAAGGCCGTTTGACGCGATAATGGCCATTTGGCAACTTGACGAGGACGGGGGGCACCGGTCGTTTTGCATCCCGTCTGGCAAGCATTTGGTGCGGCTTTGCTGCCGAGGTCCCAGACGGTTCCACGGCCTGGCAGGACATCACCAGCAGCAGCAACAGGGGAGTGGAGAGTCTTGGATCGGGCATCGGATTCCTCGTAATGGATCAATTGGAGTAGCGGCTTGCAGAGTTTGCTGCCTGGGAAACGCTCATCGGAAGAATCTGGCTGATCACACGGTTCCAACGGGCGAGAGGTGCTTCCGTCACATAAATGATATCTTCGCCGAGTATCGGGAAATGCTGTGACAACAGCACGATATCCGGATTTTTAAAATCAAATGTATAAACCTTTTGTGGTTCGCCTTTGCGGAATACAAACACTCCGGATGCGTCGGAACGTTTTTCATCAAGGCCGATCCCGGAGCCCAGGGCGTCGGCAAGAGTTGGTGAGGGGACAGGGAAGTCAATGGTGGTGGGGCGGTTGAGTGCGCCCATCACGTAATAACGATTGGATGCGTCCCTTGAGACGGTAACCAGATCCCCATCCTGAATCGGAAATGAGGATCTTTTGAAACCGATGTAATCGAACCGATAGTCGCGGCCACTCCGTCGCAAGGTGTATTTATATAAATGTTCGCTTCCTGTCGATCCGCCTGAATTGGCGAAAAGGTCGGAAGATGTGAGCCCTTCGCGATCGAGTTTCATGGGGCCCGGGTTCTTGACTTCTCCCACGATGCTGGCCGTTTTGTCCAATCGATTGGATCTGCTCACGGAAACCTGCACCGTATTGGAAACAGGCTTGGATTGTTTCTCCAGATCACGAGCGACTTCCGCGAGGGATCGGTCGAGCACTTGGATTTCGCCCACATAGGGGACGTTGATGCGTCCGTCGGCAGGGACCTCAATCGGCCCCAAGGCCCTGCCTTGGCCGGCGGCGTGAAATGGGCTCTTCTCCGCGATGTCGGTCATGAAAAAGTTGAGTTCGTCCCGCGCCCGGATTTTGTCGGAATAAACGCGGAGGTCGTCACTGTTTGGGATCTCGGCAAGTCCGTAGTTGGGCCGCTTTGTGGTGAAGCTGTCCATGGATGTCACTGGAATCAGCTCATAGTTCGGTGAGCCTTTTTCAATGGCTGATCGGGGAGGCCCCGGCTCTGACATCAATTGGCAAGAAGGAAGCAAGACCAGCGCAAAGGATCCAATGAATTGGAAGAAGCGTGAAAGACGGGTCATGTGGATGAGGCGTGGGGTGAAGATGTGGCTGGGTTTTGGTGATTTCCTGCTCCCTTTTCAACCCGGACGGGGCCTCAATCTAAAGTCCGCATCCCCCATTCTGTCAAGGGATACTCCGTCCCTGGGCCATGGCTGGGTGGGCGGGTCGGGCGAGGCTTGCGCGGAGAAAAACTCCTGCTGCGGGCAGGTTTCTACGGAGGCTTGCAAGGAGTGCACATGCTAAAAGCCGAGGGAGGCTGAGTGGGGGATGACCGAAGCCTGGCAAGGAATGGAGAAAACGATGGCGTGATTCCAAAGCGAACCTCAGGCGCCGGTTGTGATGTTGCCAGGCGCTGAGCCCGCCGTTTGGTCGCGAGTGTTGCGGGGAAATCCTGGGTCCGATGTGGTTGCTATCATGCAACCGGTGCCGGACGAGAGCCTGATCCACAAAGCGGATCTTGCCAGCATGTGCTGCTGACATGGCCAGCCAGTGATCGTGATTCAGTCCGGAGGCACAGAGTCCTTCGGGAAATGGGGTGCAGATGTCCAGAAGTTTGCTGCGGAAGAGTTGTGCATGTCCGCTGATGCTGTTGCGTGCCCACAGTGAAACCAGGCTGAACTCCGGCACCCGGTGTTCCGTCTTGAAAAGGGAATGGGACACCTCCCGATCATTTGCATCAATGATGCTGGAGTCGCAAAACACCATCATCGCTTCCGGTTCCCGTCGGATGGCGTTGGCAAGGACTTCGAGTTTTTTTGGCTCCCAGACATCATCCTGATCTGCCAGGGCTACAAGGCTGTCGTTTCCCTTTAGGCGAAGGAGCCCTGCCTCGAAAGTGCGGCAGCATCCCGAATGGCCGGGGAGGATTTCACAACGGATGCGATCATCTTCCGAAATCCAGCGATGGATGACATCCATTAATTCCGGATGCTCGCCATCCAGCATGATCAACAAGCGCCAATTCGAGAGAGATTGATCGCGGATCGATTGGACTTGTTTTTCCAGGAAACCGAGTCCCGGTTGATGCACCGCCATGAGAATCTCGATTCTCGTGTTGCTCATGGCGGGATTCATGGCCACTGGGCTTGCAGTCGCGGGTCAGCGCAGGGAGGAAAGGTATTTGCCGTAACTCGAATTCTTGAGTGGCAAGGCAAGGGCGTGGACTTGTTCGACGGTGAGCCAGCCATTTTCAAGGCAGGCTTCCTCCGGGCATCCAATCTTGAGTCCCTGGCGGTTCTCGACGGCGCGGACGAATTCGATGGCCTCGATCATCGAGTCATGGGTTCCGGTATCGAACCATGCGTGACCGCGGCCGAGGGTTTTGACAGTAATGCGGCCTTGTTTGAGATAGGTCTCGTTGACGGTGGTGATCTCCAATTCGCCACGGTGGGAGGGTTTGATTTCCTTGGCGATGCTTACCACATCCTCGTCGTAGAAATACAATCCGGTGACGGCCCAGTTGGACTTGGGTTTGAGGGGTTTTTCCTCGATCGAAATGGCCCGGTTTTCGGCATCGAATTCGACCACACCGTAGCGTTCCGGATCAGGCACGTGATAGCCAAAAATGGTGGCTCCTGACTCCACGGCACTGGCCTCGCGCAGCAGGGTGGGAAGTCCGTTGCCGTAGAACAGGTTGTCGCCAAGAATCAGACACGAAGGGTGGCCATCGAGGAAATCCTCGCCGATCAGGAAAGCCTGTGCGAGTCCGCCGGGGTGCGGCTGAACCTCATAGGAAATGGAGATTCCCCAATCCGAGCCATCGCCGAGCAGTGAGTGGAACTGCGGTGTATCGTGCGGGGTGGTGATGATGAGGATGTCCCGGATGCCCGCGAGGAGCAGCATCGAAAGCGGGTAGTAAATCATCGGCTTGTCATAAATCGGCAACAATTGTTTGCTGACGGCTTTGGTGACGGGGTAGAGCCGGGTGCCGGATCCGCCTGCGAGGATGATTCCTTTGCGTTGTTTCATGATGATGATCTCAGGGCTTCACGTCCTGTTGCAGGCAAGTGAGACAACGGTCGAGCGCGTCTGTCCAGAACGGAATCTCGAGCCCGAACTCCGCGATGGTTCCGCTCAGGTCCAACACACTCCAAGCGGGCCGCGAGGCGGGTGTGGGATAGGCGCTGGTTGGGATGGCGCTCACGGTGGGGCGGCGTCCTCCCGATTTTTCCACCCAATCGAAGATGGCGGAGGCAAAGCCAAACCATGTCGTTGGACCCTGATTGCTGAAATGGTGGATACCCGGGCGGAAGCGGTGGCCAGCGAGCATTTGCAGGGCGATTTTCACCAAGGCATCCGCGAGGTCAGGGGCATAGGTTGGGCAGCCGTGTTGATCTCCCACAATGTTGAGCGAGTCCCGATCAGCCCCGAGGCGGAGCATGGTTTTGACGAAATTGTTTCCCCTTGGGCTGAAGACCCAGCTTGTGCGGAAGATGTAGGAGTCCGCATGGGCAGCCAACACCGCCCACTCACCGGCCAGCTTGCTCCGGCCGTAGGCATTGACCGGGCTGGTGGGATCGTTTTCCCGCCAGGGCGTGTCGCCTTCACCGGAAAACACGTAGTCGGTGGAAATGTGGAAAAACGGAATGCCCGCCGCCGCGCAATGCAGCGCCAATCGATGAGGGCCGAGCGCGTTGCCCTCAAAGGCGAGTTTTTCTTCGCTCTCCGCCTTGTCCACGGCGGTGTAGGCGGCAGCGTTGATGACGAGTGCGGGCTGATGGGATTCGAAAGCCCGGCCCACTGCGGCCACATCGGCGATATCCGCCGTGGCGCGATCAAGCACGATGATCTCAGCCGCAGTGATTTTCGCAGCACATTCTGCAAGGGAACGCCCGAGTTGGCCGCCCCCGCCGAAGACGAGGATGCGCGGCTTGGTGGAGATTTCCTGGGACATGGTTGCTACTGCTTGAGGCCGAGTCTCTCGCCGGAATAGGTGCCATCGAGAATCGGCTGCCACCAATCTGCATTCGCGAGATACCAGCGCACGGTTTTCTCGATCCCACTGTCGAAATTCTCCTCCGCCTTCCAGCCGAGTTCGGTTTCGAGTTTGGTGGCATCGATGGCGTAGCGCGCATCGTGGCCGGGGCGGTCGGTGACGTAGGTGATGAGCGATTCGTGGCCACCCTCAATGGGATTTGGCGAGAGTTGATCCATCAACTGGCAAATCCGGCGGACGACCTCGATATTCTGGCGCTCGTTGCGGCCGCCGACGTTGTATTTTTCGCCGAGGCGGCCATGGCTCCAAATCGTCCAAAGTGCTTTCGCGTGGTCATCCACGAAGAGCCAGTCGCGGATGTTGTCGCCCTTGCCATAGACGGGCAACGGGCGGTGGCGGTAGCAGTTGAGGATGATGAGCGGGATGAGTTTTTCCGGGAAATGGAAGGGCCCGTAGTTGTTCGAGCAATTTGAAATCACGGCGGGGAAACCATATGTCCGGTGCCAGGCGGTGACTAAGTGGTCGGAGCCGGCCTTGGATGCGGAATAGGGCGAGGATGGATCGTAAGGCGTGGTTTCCTCGAACAAGCCTTCGTCTCCCAGCGAGCCATAAACTTCGTCCGTGGACACATGGAGGAAACGAAAAGCAGCTTTTCTGTCAGCTTCCAGCGCGGACCAATAGGCACGCGCCGCTTCGAGCAGGCGGAAGGTGCCCATCAGGTTGGTCTCGATGAACGCGGCCGCACCGTCGATGGAACGGTCCACGTGGGACTCGGCAGCCAGATGGAGCACTCCATCGGGCTCGAATTCGTCAAACACCGCCTTCAAGCCAGCGCCGTCGCAAATGTCCACTTGGCGGAAATGGTAATCGGGAGAATCAGCGATTTCCTTTAGGGAGGCCTGATTGGCCGCGTAGGTCAGCTTGTCCACATTGATCACTTCGGCAAGGCCGGAGCGGACGAGATGGCGGCAAAGCGCGGAGCCGATGAACCCGGATCCCCCCGTGACGATGACTTTCGGTTTGGTAATGCTCATAAGGATGGCGGAAGTTGCTCCATGGTTGAATTCACCACCAATCATCAGAATTCCCCAAAGGGAAAGAGATCCGCTGGCAGGGCGGCGAATGCGGGGAGTACACGATCTTTGTCGGACAGCATCGGCTCGCCATTCAATTGCCAGTCGATCCCGAGGTCCGGGTCATTCCAGGCAATGCCCGCATCACATTCCGGTGCGTAATAATCCGTCACCTTGTAAAGAACCTCCGTGTCCGGCTCCAAGGTTGCGAAGCCATGTGCGAAACCCTTGGGAATCAGCAATTGGTGCCCGTTTTCTGCGGAAAGCCTGACCGCTACGCTATTTCCGAAGGTGGGTGAGCCGGCCCGGATATCCACGGCCACATCGAGGATGGCTCCTCTCACGACCCGGATGAGCTTGTCCTGCGCATGGGGAGGACGCTGGTAATGAAGTCCCCGCAAGGTGTCTGCCTGCGCGGAAAGCGAATGATTGTCCTGGACGAACCGCGCGGTGAAACCGGCCTTTTCCAGGGCGTCTTCGCGGAAGGTTTCGGAGAAAAAACCCCTTGAATCGCCGAACTTCCGGGGCTCGATCAACAATACGGATGGAATTGCCTGAGGCGTAATGGTCATGCGAGATCGTGAAAATTCGTGAATGGGTGTGGACCGCTGCGTGCCAGCCGAGGCTTGGAATGTCGAGCGCAAATTGCCCGTGGAAACTGCATGGCGCTTGGAAATCATCGCAGGATTCCCCAGCGATGAAGCGCGGATGACTCCATGATGGACGCCGTAAAAACAGAAATGCCCGCGCCTTCGAGGAAGGGGGCGGGCAACTCTGCTTCGCTGGTAGAGTCTTTGTGACGTCTGATCAGCGGGGCGGGGGGGGCAAGACTCCTTGCTCGTCAACGATCGTGGCTTCGGGTGGTACCGTCGCGTCCTCGCTCGCTGGCAGGGGGCGAAACGATTCCGAATGAGTATCAACGCGGAACTCGAGTTCCATGAGATCGCGATTGATCTCGGCCATCTGGTCGAGAATCGCGCTGTTGTCTTTTTTCAACTGCTTCAACTCGCGAAGCAAGGCTTCGAACTGCTCCTTGTCGATCTCGACGAGGTTGGGGTCCTTGGGTGCGGGTTGCCGGATTTCCTGGCTTTCGGCGGCAGGGCGGAATTCGGACAGGGCTTGAGGATTGAACTGGTCGCCATGGGGAACCACCAACCATGTAACATCACGCATGTCCGCACCCAGATCCCTGACGGGCCACCAGGTGCTGACGAATGCTGTAGCCATAGTGGTGAGAGCCAAACTGCATGTCATGGGGATGAAATTCATGTTCATCGTTTGTCGGTCAATTTGGTGTTCGATATCGGAACCGTCGGTGGGACGGCAGGTCGGGGAAGTGATCCAAGAAGTTGTTCCAGGCGCTCGATGGCATTGCCGAGCGCTTTGGAGTCGTCATCCAGTTGGCGAATCGAATTGGTAAGGATATGGCTCACGGTTTTCGCCTGATGGTAGCCAAAGGCGGGATCATACCCCGGCTCCTGGATCGAGAAGAGGGTGCTTCCGTCGGCATCAGGAACGAGAACCTGCGGGCGAATTTTGAGAACCACGCTCGCCTGCTCCGCCAACTCGACCTTGCGGGTGAAGGTGGGCGCATGGTTGGCGGCATCAAGGCGCCATCCAGTGGGAACCGGGCCAAGCGGCTTGGCTGGGAAGGGGGCGAGAACTTTGACGGTTTTGGGATCAATCGGTCCGTTCGCAGTCTGGAGATTTTCTACCTGAACGGTGGGGCCCTGTGTGGATTCCTTTGCCGCTTCGGACCCGGGTTGCCCAAGGTCAACGGGAATTGCCTTGGCGGCTGCTTCCGTTGGCTGGGTTGGCCCGGTTGATTCAGAGCCCGGCCCGCCGGCGATGGGTGCATCGGTTCCTGCCGATGCGGGGTTTTGTGGATCCTTGTCGGAGGGGTTCGGTGAATCGGCGATTGCGACAGGTGGGTTGGCATCCGATGGCTCGCCGGGGGCAGCGTGGCAGAGTCCGGCAAGTGCGGTGGCACCGATCATGAGAAGGGGGATTTTCATGGTTCAGAGGGTTGGATTTGAATGGCTTCTGCGGAGTCGAGTCCGCTCTTTTTGGGGGAGATTTCCGTAACTCCCTGATTGGCTGTCAGGGATGGGCTGTCGGCACGGAGCACGGAGTCGGGAATCGATGAGTCAACGAGCCGGTTCCATGCTGCGAGCAAGGCAGTGCTTTCTTCCCGCAAGGCCCGGACTTTTTCCTGATAGGCGGTGAGCTGGACCAGTAGCTTACGGGATTCCCCAATGTCCTCCTCCGTCCAGCCAAGATTGCGGGACTGATAGAGAACCGGGACGTTGATGACGATGCGGCTGAGGTCCCCGCCGGGCGCTTCCGCATTGAGAACGTGCTGGATCTGCAGGTTGGTTTCCTCGAAAGCGGGAGTTGGGCGGGGTGGTCGTGGATGGTCTCGCTTTTGTGCAGTCGGGGAACCGCCATCGCCGGGAAGCCGTTCTGGATCGGGTAAGAGACCTGAGGGTTTTACTTCGTTCTCCTTGCCCGCTGAAGGTGCTTGCGCTGGCTCCGTGGTCGGCCTGACCGTCAAGGAGGGGGCCAGCGTGTTCATCGGCTTCGTGATATACATGAAGCAGAAAACAGCCGCCATTGTGGTGCTCACCAGCAACAGCCAGGGATAGGCCAGCGTGTAACCCGGCTGCTCGGTTATCGGTCTTTTCGAATTGGGCTTCCCGGCATGGGACACAGGAAGGACACCGGATGGAGGGGGGCCGGAGTCATCAATGCCACTGTTCGAAGCCTCGGGGGTGTTGAACGGTTGGGGTTTCATGGATTAGTCGATTGAAGGGATGCGGTGTCGCCGGATTTCGCTCCGCTGGCACTCGCTACGGCATAGGTGATCATGGTTTGGTCGGATCTGCCGGAAAACGTCGTGATGGTCATCGATTCACGGGTGAGCCGCAGGTGGCGCAGCACACCACCGGTGTTGGAGGTCGCTTGCAGACCGGGCATGATGTCAAGATTGGTGGTCGCCGGGAGCTGGCGAGCGATTCCATCCGAACGATAGATGTCAAACGTGCTACGTCCTTCGGCATTTCCCTCGACCGTTATACGGACTTTCACTCCGTCCGTCGAAACATTGAACACAACAGGTTTGGTTAGAACCGGTTTGGCCTCGGTTCCAAGGATCCGGGTTCTCGATTTGAGGATGAAGTCCGCAAAGTGGCGGAACTCACCGCCCTGAAGTGGGAGAATGGTAACAATCAGGACAAGAAATGGAATTGCAGATTTCATTCGCCGACATCCCAGAGGGAGTCCTTGTTGTTGCCGGAAGGGTCATAGGCGGTTCCGGAACCGTTGTTGATGATCGGGGGAAAGACATCCACCTTGATGGAGAGAGTGGTTCCCGTGAGGGATTCGACGGTTGGTATGGCGCTTGCCTGATTGGGAAGGTAGGGAATTACCAGGGCTGGAGTGAGTGCGCTGACGGCAAGGGTCGGATTGTCCGACAGGCAGAGCCGTTGGGCCGCATGAACGGTCCGGAGACTCTCGCTCGCTTCGCGTCCCAGCCGCCAAGCCTTGATCGAGTTGGCGCTGTAGAATCCAACACCTACCAAAGTCATCATGATCATCATGACCATGGTCATTTCCAATAAAGTGAACCCTGGACTCCGCGATCCTCTGCTTGGAATCCCCATGGCGCTATGGAAGCTCGAGTCTGGAGTCTGGTTGAATTTCATGACTGCGTTGGGCGGGTTGTGCATCAGCCTTTGAAGACCTCCAATGCCTCGAAGATCATCTTCTGGACGTGTGGCTGACTCAGGAGATTGTAGAGAACGATGCTGATGAAGGTGACAAATGTGATGGATACGACCATCCATACAAACTGCCACGTGATGGATTTGTTTTTGGGGGCCACGAAGCGGGCGATCCAGTTGGTCCGGTTCTCGACGGATGTGGAAAACATGAGATTCGCATCCTTGAGACTATTAATGAACTCGTCCGCATCCCGCGTGCTCCGGGCGATGAAAAGGTGCTTGTAGTGGATTCCCGGGACATCGGGAAGATCGATGGCCTTGATCCTCTTGGGCACGAATGCCGGCGGGCGGAGGGTTTTGATATGGGTTTCATAGGCGAAATTCTCCCGCAGCCAGCGATCAAAACGAGTCAGTTGCATGAAATCCGCTTTCCACTGTTTAGGGCTACATTGTGTGCTGATTGCTTGGAAAAGCAATCCATCAATCGAAGATCTTCGTTACTTGTTTGGATTCATTCGAATGCCATCGTTAAATCCCGTTTTGCATCATCTTGGGTCCCATCATGAAGATAGGCAGGAAGGTGCCGATGAAGACCGCCGCGATCAATATGACAGCGATGATCAGAACCACGAAACTCACGGTTGCTGCGAAAGCTGCCATATAATTCTCGGCGTCCTCCTCATACATGCCAGTCAGCATTTCGAGTTGACTGTCCAGTGAGGCCGACTTCTCACCAATCGAAAGCATGTGGGTGACTTGGGAATCCACCGAGGTATATTTTGCAAATGCCGTCGAAAGCGGGACGCCCGAATGCTCATATTTGTCGGCGGCGGTCCTCAGTTCCTCGTAGAACGGCGTGTTCCGGACACTGTTGGCGGAGACCCGGATCGACTTGGCGAGGTTGATGCCATTGGAATGCAGGAGTTTGATCGTCGACAGAAATGTCAACTGGCGCAAACTCATGATCAATTGCCGCAGCAGTCGCCATCTTGACATGGCAAGTCCCATCAGCATGTTGCGGACGAAGGTGGAGCGGAAAATGATCACCACGACGGTGATGAGAGTAATCACGACCAACGGCCAGACTTTCTGGGTGAAGTGGCTGATGCCGAATGAAATTGCGGTGATCCCATCGGGCTTTGCTCCGACTCCGGTCATCATCTGCTCCACTTGGGGGACGATTTTCACTTGGGAGACGATGAAGGCACCAATCAGGATGCAAATGATCACACAGGGGGTGATGGTGGCCTTTTTGAGTTGTTTGGAGAAAAACAGTTCGCTTTTGAGGCGTGCTGCCAGAGACGTGAAGGCATGGTGAAGTTGGCCGGAGTCCGAGCCTGCCTGAATTAGTCCGATGATGGTATCGCTGAACCGACCGGTACGGCGGAACGCCTCGTGCACATTCATGCCACGGGCTATGTCCTCGCGGATCTGGATAAGAGTGTCGGCAAGTGCTTTGTTGGGCAGATCGTTGCTGTAGTATTTGAGTGCATCCGCCGTGTTGATTTGTGCGCGCAGCATGGAACCCAAACCGCGGAATAAATCGACGAGGATCTTCTTGGAGAATTCCTTGGTCTTGGTTTTGGCAGCGCCTTTGGACTGCGGCATTTTCCCCACAGCCTTGGCTGGTGCGGAAACTGCTGCGCTGCCTGTGGTGGGTGAACTAATCATCGGAGTAAGTCATATCAATCACTTTGCTGACGGCAGCAAGATCGGTTTTTCCTTCCCGAAGCAGGCGGATTCCACTGCGACGGAGGTTCGGCAGCACTCCTTCTTCGGCAATTTTTACCTCCAGTTCGTATGGAGACATCAAGCCCTTGGATAAAAGATCGGAAACTTTCGGAGTGATTGGGATGATTTCAAGAATCGCAGTGCGGCCGCTGTAGCCGCTGTTCCGGCATTCCTGACAGCCGCCGTTCTTGGCGTTGAACAGGGGTAAGTGGGCCCAGGAATCATCGAGACAAAAGGTCTTGCGGTCCAACTCGCTGATTCCCGTCGTCGGCTCTTTGCAATAAGGGCAAAGCAGTTTCACAAGGCGCTGTGCACAAGCGGCTTTGAGGGTCTGGGCGATCTTCCAACGCTCAATGCCAAGTTGCTCGAAACGTTCGATGATCTGGGAGGCGCGCGGCGTGTGGATAGTCGTCAGCACCTTGTGCCCTGTAACCGCAGCCTCGATGGCCAGTTCCGCAGATTCGATATCACGCACCTCGCCCATGAGAATGATATCAGGGTCGGATCGCATGAAGGACGCGATCATTGGCTTGAACTCCTTCGCGCTCTTGAGATCGCAATGGGTGATGCCCGGGACTTCATCCTCAACCGGGTTTTCAAGTGTCAGAATGTTCACTTCCGGGCGGTTGAGCTCGCGCAGGATGGCATTGAGGGTGGTCGATTTGCCCGATCCCGTGGGGCCGGACATGACGATGATGCCAGCGGGAACTTTCATCACCTTGTTGAGCGCAAACATCGTCTCATCATCGAAGGCCAGTGTTCCCTTGCCGAGCGTGACGTTGATGTTGCTTTTGTCCAGAAGCCGCATGGTCACATGATAGCCCCGATAGGTGCGGTGGCGTTCGTAGCGGATGTCAATGGGCCTGTGGAAATAAGAGATGGTAAAGCGGCCGGAAATGCCAGGGACGGTATTGCGGATTTCAGTCGGCAATTTCATCAAGTTGAGCAGGAACGCATCCAGGCGATCCTTCAACTTCATCGGAATCTCGATCTTGGCACCGATGTCACCGTCCACCCGGAATGCATAGTAGAAGCTTTCTTTCTCGACCTTGAAGTGGACGTCTGACGCACGGGTTTTCACTGCATCCGACATGATCGTGGCAATCAGTTGGGCCATCGGCTCATGGTAGTCGGTCGTCACATCGAAATCACGGATGCCGTCATCCATATCCTCCACGTCGATGGCGTCCAATTCCGAGCGGGATGGGCCGGTGTTGGTGGCGACCGACTCAATGGCGCGATTGATTTCGGAAGCGAGGGTGACGATCTTTACAATTTCCAGATCGGGGAATCGGGGTGCAAGATATTCCTCCGGAAGGGGGCTCCATGGATTGGCGATGGCCACGATCAGCTTGTCGCTGCCAGAAAGACAAAGCGGGGCGAAGAACCCACGGGTCATGACTGTAGCATCGCAGGCTGTGTGAAGGCTGCCGTCACAAAACTCAGCGACTCGTGGAAAAAACGGCAATCCGTTGATCTTGGCCAGCGCGGACATGAAGCTGTAGCGTGTCACCCGGTTCGGAACCTGGTCTTGGGCGAGTTCCGAATACGATGGATCGTGCTGTGCCAGCTCCGCCATGATGCGGCGGCTGATCAATGCATTGAAGGAAATGCCATCGAAATCGATCATAACTCGAAATGCTTGTTGGCGAGGAAGGTCCAGGTTTCATAGTCCAGTCGGACGACGGTCATGAAAGGCCTGATATCAAAGCGGCGGGATACGATGTCCCTGATCTTGTCCGCGAGGATCGCGGCCGCGATCGGATTGGCAGATCCTACTCCGATTGCATCCGTATCCTCGACGAAGATGACGGGCACCATCAGGGCCTTCGCAATGAGATGAACCCTGTCAAAGGACTCATAAAAGGCCGATGGAGCGATGAGTTTTCCTGCGAAAGGAATCAGTTGCGGAACGGGATTGAGGGTGAAGGCGATCTTCTCGGCAATTCGCGGAATCGCCGTCCCCATGTGTTCTTCCGTATGACCCTGCACTTTGGCGAGAGCTTGCAGGAGGTCGATGTGGATACCCTCGGACTGGGATGCCCGCAGGGTATTGATCGCGTGGGAAACTTCAACTTCGGTAGCGGCCCGGGTGCTAAGGAGTGCGCTTGCGGTCCGCTCAACACAGTCATCCACAGCCTCAAGAATTTCATCCAGTTGGGATGGTTGCTGGGGGCGAGTGGGTACGATGGTTGGTATGTCGGATGTCATCAAGAATCACAAACTTACCGTTTGAACCGTGAAAATGCCGGTTTTTTGGACTGCGAGGGATTGTTTTGGAACAAGGGAGTCTCCCCTTCCTTGGGATAGTAGGGAGCCTGCTCGGGTATCAGGCCCCGCAGTCCGCGTTGGAGATTCGCTTCGTGGGCTGGGCCGGGATTGTTTTCGTCAATCCAGTCATGATCATACCCCAGACTGGTGGTGCCCCGCACCAGATTGCTGGCACTGTTGTTAGAGCTGCTGCTTGTTGGGTCATACGACTTGGGAGTCACGATGAATACAAGGCTCGTCTTCTCCTTGCTGGCTTCCTTGCTCTTGAAGAAGAAGTTCAGCATCGGGATGTCCCCCAAAAGCGGGATCTTGGTTTTGTCATTGGTTTGAGTTTCCCCATAGAAGCCTCCCACGACAAGCGAGTATCCATTGGGAACCCTAGCAAGGGTTTCAATCATGGATTCTGAAACTCTCGGATAGCTGTTGCCTTTCCTGCCATCTACGCCGACACCGACCACGGCTCCGGTGATCTGAGCGGAACGCGGGCGCATCTTCATCCGGACGGTGCCATCCGGCAGAAGCGTGGGGGTGACGACAAGGGAGATGCCGATTTCACGGTGTTTGTCGGGATCGGTATCAATGCTTTTGTCCGCTTCATCGATCTTGTAACGGACTTCTTCGGTGATTGTGGGCTGGGTGCCGCCGCCGCCTGGAGTCGTGGTGGAGGTGATAATAGGCACTCGGTCAATCACCGAAATGGTGGCCTGCTCGTTGTCCTCGGTAATGAGTGTTGGATTGGAAACCTGGCTGGCGAGACCACCTTCGGAGAGTGCACTGAGAACCCCCGTGAGCTGCATCGGGCTCAGCACCAGGTTGGTACCATCCGCGAGCGGAATTTCCGAACGTGTCGAGGAAGGCAGGCCGAAGACCGAGTTCAGGTCCCGTGCAAGGCTGATGGCCGTGCCGTCCTTGCCAAGAGAGGATGACCAATTCACCCCGACATTCTCAGCGGCGTTGCTGTTCACACGGAGGATCTTTGTTTCAACAATGATCTGGCCTTTGGCTTTGTCGATCTCGCGGAGGAAGGCGCGAATCTGTTCAACCCGGTGGCTGGAATCAATTACGATCAGCGTATTGGTTTTCGGCTCGAAATTGATGATGCCAGATGCGGGACTGAGCATCGGTTTGACCAGTTCCTGAATCTGTTTGATATCTGTTGGGCGGAGATACTGCAATTGATAGTGGAACTCCACGCTGGGGAGTTGTGACAGTTGGGCTGCAGTAAGCGCATACAACGTCGTTCCCTTGGTGTGCAGCGTGATTCCATACATGAAGGCGAGCTCTTCCATTTGTTGGAGAGGGTTGCCGTCATTGAGGTGTCCGGTCACTTGGAACTCGGGACCGCTGAGTTTGCTGTTATGGAAATACTGTTTGCCCGCGGACTTCGCAAGAAACTGCAGAATGTCATTGAGGGGGGCGCCTTTGAGCAAATACCCTTCATCGGCGGCTGTCATCGGGCCGGCCGCAACCGCTTCCTGAGCCGCATCTTGGTTTGCGTCCGCAGCAGGTGGAGGGAGTTCGCCCCATAAGCGTTAACCTAAAATCCATGGGCAATCGCATGTAGTTTCACGCTTTGCAGGGTACGCTTGGTCCTCCTCACGCGCGCACGACTCGCGATTCTCGGACCATTCTTCAGGAGATGCGTTAA